>MKWU01000664.1_pt1 | contig 64213 bp, 56 predicted proteins | sample 809101 | NCBI WGS metagenome assembly MKWU01 (sample SAMN05860141, study PRJNA318959) | sponge metagenome | host: Aplysina aerophoba | place: Slovenia: Piran, Adriatic Sea, Gulf of Piran | collected 2013-05-07
CGCCTTGATGAAGTTGGCGAACGACCAGCCGCCTGCGGTCTCGTCGCGAAACGCCCAGACGAGCGAGTAGCCGAGGGGATAGAGGAAGAGCAGGCCGACGGGGACGAGGGCGGGCGCGGTCAGCAGCGGGCTCCGGGGGGGCGCGGGCGGGGAGGGGGTGGTGGCGCGGGCGGCGGGAGAATGGCCTCACGATAGCCGAGGCGGAACCGCCCCGACAAGGCTCCGTCCGGAGCCGGGCCGGGGCGGGTTGGCAGCGGGGCGCCTCCCTGCGCCCTCCGGTTCAGGTGCCGGTCAGTTCGTGACCTTCTGCTCGTAGGCTTCCTTGATGTCCGCGAAGAACGGGCCGAGCGGGAACGGCCGCCCCTTCTCGGCGAGGTCCGCCGGGGTCACGTCGCTGAAGATCTTCTCCCACACCGCCGGGTCGAGCGAGTCCTGGACGTGCTGCGCGTCGATGCCGGGGTACCAGTTGAAGCGGTTGACGATGCCCTCGGCCTGGACCGCAGGACTCGTTGCGAGCTCGATGAACTTCTTCGCCGCATCCCGGTTCGCGGCCTTGGCGGGGATCGCGTAGTAGTAGGGTTGCCCCGGCATGCCGGGACCGAGGACGAGGAGCTTCATGTTCGGGGGCACGCGGCCGTCCGCCTGCCAGGTGTAGAACATGTCGACCCAGACCGGGCCCATGACGATCTCGCCGCGGTTCAGCATGTCGAGGGTGCCCGCGTTGCCGGGAGTGAAGGTGATGTGCTCGTTGAACGCCTTCAAGTCGGCGAGGGCGCCGTCCCAGGTATCCTTGAGGGCGGGGTCGTAGGGACCGTTTATGACCTGGTCGGTATTCCCTCCGTAGGTGTAGATCCAGCCCACCACGAACGCGACGCCGGACATCCCGTTCTTGATGCCGTTGTAACCGAACGCCTTCGGATGCGCATCGACCCACGCGCGGAGCTCGTCGTAGCTCCCCGGCGGGTCCGACACGAGCTCCGGGAAGTAGGCGAGGGCGGTCTGGCTGTGGAACATCGGCATGACGTAGCCGCCGACGTTCGTGCCGAGCGCCATCTCGGCCGTGTCGCGGGTGACGAGGTCGCCGGTCGAGATCTCGGAACGGTACCGGGACAGCAGCCCGGCCTCGACCATCTCGCCGGTCTTCTTCTGGTTGGTCGCGATGACGTCGGTGTCCCAGGCGTCGTTGTCCACCTGGGCCTCGAGCTTCTCCTTGATCTTCTGCGAGCCCGCGTCCCCGGGTCCGGTGCCGACGACGCGGACCTTCCATCCCGGGTTCTGCTCCTCGAAGAGGGGGCCGAGGTAGTCGGTCACGTAGTCGACCATGTTCTGCGAGCCGCCGCTCGCGACGTTGAGCGTGTTCTCGGCGGTCGCGCTGCCGGCGGCAAGACCGGCGGCGAGCGCCGCCGCGGCCAGGGCCGGCGTGGCGCCCGGGCGGGGGGGTGGGGGCGGCAAGGCGGGCGGCGAGCGCCGCCGCGGCCAGGGCCGTCGTGCGGCGGGGGCGGTTGGATGGATGCGATTTCATTGCCTTGTCTCCTTTGCGAGGGTCGGGGGTGATGGTGCCCGGCCGCCCGCCGCATCGGCTGCAACGGGGTCCGGGCCCGTGACGGGACTCGGGTACGGGTGCGGGTGCGGACTCGGCAACCGGTCCGATGCGGGGTCCGGCTCGAAAAGGTTGAGCGCCCCGGCCGGAATGCAGACCGCGACCGTCCGGTCCGCGGCGATGCGCCGGGGGTGGTCGACCAGGAACTCGTGCTCGCCGACCCGCACCGAGTGGCGGTAGACGTTCCCGAGGTAGCTCTGTCGGGTGACCCGACCCGCGAGGGCGAGGTGGTCCTCGGGGAGGCGGGCGGGCTCGACGAGCGCCGCCGCCCCCCCCCGGGAGCGGGGCCCCATCCGGGGCCCGCCGCCCCCCCGGCGCAGGGGCCCCCGGCCGCCGCCGCCTCGCTCCGGAAGCGGGCCACCATCGGGCCGCCGTTCCCGGCCGGGCAATGGACGCCGCGTTCGTCCAGGGAGGCGGCGAAGGGGAGACGGGTCTCTCCGGCGACGTGCGGGCCGGAGACGAACACCGCCCCGTTCGCGCGCCGCACGTTCACCGGGTACGCGTTCTCCGCCCCCATGAAGGCGGCGACGAAGGCCGTGTCGGGGCGCTGGTAGACCTCCTCCGGAGTGCCGACCTGGGCAATCCGACCCGTGTCGAGGATCACCATCCGGTCGGCCATGGACATGGCTTCCTCGCGGTCGTGGGTCACGAGGATGGCGGTGAGGCCGAGGCGTTGCTGGAGGCTTCTCACCTCGTGGCGCATGTTCTGCCGGATCCGCGCATCGAGGTTCGAGAGGGGCTCGTCGAGGAGGAGGATGGGCGGATCGATGGCGAGAGCGCGGGCGAGGGCGACCCGCTGGCGTTGCCCGCCGGAAAGGCGGGTCACGTTGCGGCGCTCGAGTCCCTCGAGGCCGACGAGGGCAACCATCTCCCGGACCCGCTCGGCGATGCGGGCCTTCGGCCACCGGCGAAGGCGAAGCCCGTAGCCGATGTTCTGGGCCGCGTTCATGTGCGGCCACAGGGCGTAGGACTGGAACATCATCGCCATGTTGCGCCGCTCGGGCGGAAGCGTCCCGACCGGCTCTCCGCCGACCTCGATATGGCCGTCCGCGACCGGGATGAAGCCCGCGAGCGCCCGCAGGAGCGTGGTCTTGCCGCAGCCGGAGGCGCCGAGGAGGGCGATGAACTCGCCCGGGGCGACGGTCAGGTCGATGCCGTGGAGGACCGGAACGTCGCCGTAGGAAACGTCCAGGTTCTCGATCCGGATCGGCAGACCGTTCACGCCCTGCGTTCTCCCGCCGTGGGAAGGCTCCGGGGATGGGTCACGACGCGGCGGCTGCGCCGCCCGTACCCGGGCCGGAGCACCATTGCACACGTGTGCATTCTACGTTGCCGATGTGACTTCGTCGTGTCAATTGCGAAGGTGGCGCGAAGGCGGGGCGAAGGTGGTACGGCGTCGGGGTCCCGGGTCCCGCCGTTCCCGCGCTTGGGAAGCGGCCGGGTCAGGCGTATTCGCGGCTCTCGCGGAGCTGGATGCTGATCCTGGGTCCCGCCGACCGTACCTTCGGAATGCCGTGGCGCCACGTGCGCTGGCACGCACCGCCCATGACCAGCAGGTCGCCGCCCCCGAGGTCGAAGCGCAGCGCCCGCCCGCCCGTCGCGGGCTTGAGGAGAAAGCGCCGCGGCGCGCCGAGAGAGAGGATCGCGACGACGGTGTCCGCGATGCGTCGTCCGATCCGGTCGCCGTGCATCGCGACGCTGTCGCGGCCGTCGCGGTACCAGGCGAGCCGGATGCTCTCGAACCGCCGCCGGTAGCGCCGTTCCAGCGCGCCGTGGGCCCGCTCGAGCGCGGGCGGACACGGTCCGTCGTCCGGGATCGTCGCGGTGAGGCGCGGAACCTCGATGACCGTGTCGAACATCGCACGGCGCTCCGCGCGCCATTGCATGCCCCGGCGGAGCGCGTCGAAGAGCGCTTCGTGCTCCGCGAGCCAGCCGGGCTCATGGTCGACCCACGACCGTGCGTCGAGCCGCATCCGACTGGCGACCGCGCGGCCGGAATGCTGCCGCGTGGAGTCCGGCGGGTCGTGCTGAAAGAGATCGAGCTGCGGCATGGTTCACCGGGAGGCCGCTTGGAACGGTGCCGGCGGCCCCGCAACGCGCAGGGCGCTTCCTGCGCGGGCGCCGGCCACGCGGCCGTTCCCGTGCGAAGGGGCCGCCTGGTCTCGCTCGGGTGAAGCGCGCATCCGGGCGATTCGAATTCTCGGGCCGGGCGTCCGGGGCCGTTCCGCGGAATCAGGCCGCTTCGAGCGGGGCGCTCGGCACCGTTTCCGCGCCGACGATCCCGCCCGGCCGGTCGACCGCCCCGCGGGGCCCGTGCCGGTCGTAGAACCAGTGCGGGAGGGGGCGCCCGTCGAAGCACTTGAGCCAGATCCGGAAGAGATGGCGTTTGCGTTCGGGCTCGGGGTGGTCGTCGTAGGCGGAACGCGTGTGGAACGTGACGTGGCTGTTGATGAACTGGATGTCGCCGGGGCGAAACCCCATCGAGAAGTGCTGCGCCTCGCAGATCCGCTGCACCTCCGCGATCGCCTCGCGCTGGAGGTCGCTCTTTCGGGGCACCTCCGGAAAGCGCTCCGCCGATCCGATGTAGGTGGGCTCGATGGTGGCCGAGAACCACCCTTCGTGGACGTTGAACACCGGGATCGCGTACCACTCGTCCATGCCGGGGGGGACCTCCCCGCGCCGGTCCCGGTAGATGGGCCGGCTCAGCGCCTCCACCAGATCGGGACGTCGTTCGAGCAGCTCGTTGTAGACGGCGACCGACGAGATGACGGTGCTCTCGCCTCCCCGCCTTGCCGGGTGCAGGCAGTAGAGTCCGGCAAGGTCGCAGCAATCGGTGTGGTAGGGCATCGCCTCGCGCGAATAGGGTCCGCGCTGGAGCACGTTGCGGCGCGTCTGACCGATGTCCCGGACGTGGCCGAGCACGTGTCCCTTCGCGTTCTGGGAGAGGACTTCGTCGCCGAGGTGCATCGCGATCCCCCAGAAGGCGACGGCGGCCCGGTGCCGGTCGGCGAGGTCGACGTCGAGCCCCCGGAAGAGCACGATGCCCCGGCCCCAGAGGAGCTCGGCGCGGATCTCCGCAAGCTTCGGCCCGAGCTCGGGCAGGGGAAAGGCGTCCCGGTCGATCGCGAGGAAGTCGAGATCCCGCGCCATCACCGCCTCGACCGCGTCGTGGACCTCCGCCCGTTCCCGGTCGGTCAGGGGGTGGAGCCAGTCCTGCGTCGCCGCCATCTCCCCGGCCGTCCAGCCGGCCGGATCGCGGGCCGGACGCATCAGGACGTCGGGTCCGGTACCCCGGGAACCGCTCATGACCCGTGCCGCCCCCCTTGCAGTCAGGATTCGGAGAAGTCGCGGGAGGAACGTCGCGCCCGTACCGAGTCCGGAATCGTGCGCTTCAGGTACTGCCCGTCGGAGAGGTCGCCGTGGAACGTGCCGTCCTCGACGACGACCTTGCCGCGCAGGACGGTGGTCGTCGGCCACGCGGACACCTCCTGACCTTCCCACGGGGTGTAGTCGGACTCGTGGAGGTCATCGTTGCGCACCGTGCGCGCGGCGGTGGGATCGAGGACGGTGATGTCCGCGTCAGCCCCGACCGCGATCGCCCCCTTGCGCGGATAGAGCCCCATCAGCTTCGCGGCGTTGGTGGAGGTGAGCTCGACGAAGGTCTCGAGCGGCCAGCCGCGTTCGGTCACCATCTGGGTGTACATGACCGCGAGGCGCGGCTCGACCCCGGCGTTGCCCCCGGTGGTGTCGTCGATCCGCCGTCCCTGGAGCTTGACGGCGAGCGTGCAGCAGATCTCGTCCGTCGCGACGGTGTGGATCACCCCGTCGCGCAGGCCCGCCCAGAGCGCGCGCTGGTCCGACTTCGACTTGAGGGACGGGTACGTGTGGTAGATCTGGCCGCGAGGGCGCCGGTAGTCCTCCGAGGTGAACATGAGGTACTGGTGCAGGGTCTCGCCGTAGATGGGAAAGCCCCGCGCCCGCGACTCCGCGACCGCCTCCACCCCGCTCGCCGCGCTCGTGTGCATCATGTAGAGCGCGGTGCCCGGAACGTTCTCGGCGAGGCGGATGACCCGCCGGAAGGAGAGTTCCTCGGACAGGGCGTTGTGCACCTCCGCCATGTTCTCGAACGCCGCCCGGTCCTCGCCGATGAGCTTGTCGTACATGTGCATGACGATGTCGTCGTCCTCGGCGTGGATGACGCCGAGGCCGCCGTGGGCGGCGATCACCTTGAAGATTTCCCAGATGTCGCCGAAGCGGATCATCCGCCCGCGCCGGCTCGGGGTGATGTCGGTGGTGAAAATCTTGACCGTCGGGTAGCCCGCGTCGATGAGCCGTCCGAGCTCTTCGAGGCGCTCGGGCGGGATCCGGTCGCGCAGCATGATGTGGTAGGCGTAGTCGCAATGGCACTTCCCCGCCCACGCCTCGTCACGCTTCTCGACGGTCTGCGCGAGGGTCTCCCCGGGTTCCCACGCCGCGAAGTCGATCATCGTGGTGGTGCCGCCGAACAGGGCCGCCCGGCTCACCTGCGCCGGCGGCCCGGTGAGCTGCGCCTCGCCGCCTTCGATGGCGGGGATGTGCCAGGCGCAGTGCACGTGCGGGTCGATGCCGCCCGGCATGACGATCTTTCCGCTCGCGTCAATTTCCCGGGCCGCGTCCCGGAGGGTTCCCGACTCGGCAACGGCCGCGATGCGCCCGTCGCGAACGCCGAGGTCGGCCTTGGTCACGCCGTGCGGGGTGACGATTCGGTCGCCGCGCATGATGAGGTCGTACATGGCTCTCGAGCTCTCCTGCGGGATGCCCGGGATCAGGCGGTTCCCGTCCGCTGCGAAGTGTACCCCCGGAACCTCGCAGCCTCCCGCACGTCCAGGTCGAGGGCGTCCAGCATGCGATCGCACCAGGGGGCGGAGATGCCCTCCCCGATGAGGACGAGGCGGCTTCGTCGGTCGGGACCCGGCCCGCCGCTCGAGCGAGGCTCCACCCGCTCCGAGACCGTGCCCACCACCCTGACGGGGCTCCGCCGGCCGGCCCCCGCCCAGCCGCGCGAGCGAGCCCCCACCGGCTCGAAGACGTGACCTGCGCCGTTGACGGTGACCGGCCGGCCGGGCGCTTCCGCGATCTCGACGAATCCCTTGAGCCGAAGCAGCCGCGGGCCCGCGTGCTCGACGAGGGCGCGGAGGAAAAGGGTCAGCGCCGCGCCCGCGATCGGTTCGTGCCGGACGAGGGTGAACGTGTCGATTCCGACTGCGTGCGGGACGGACTCGTCGGACGCGGGTGCCGGCAACCGGCGGGAGAATCGGCGCAGGGGAAGGACGTCCGCATGGGTGCCGTCCGTCTCGGCGTTGTCGGCGGCGCCGTCCGCCGGTCGCACCCGCCCGAACTCGGCGGCGACCCGATTCGCGCCCGGGTTGATGTACCGCAGGCGCTCGTCGAGAGCGGCCGGCACCGCCGCGAGGTCGGTCTTGGTGGTGACGAGAAGATTGGCGGCCGCGACCTGGCGCACCGCCTCGGGGTACCGGTCGAGCACCGAGTCGCCGGTCGTCGCGGCCACGCAGGCGGTGACGCCGGCGAGCTTCATGCGCTCCGCGAGCGCGGGGTCAGCGAGCAGGAGCGACTCGATCGGCGTCGGGTCCGCAAGGCCGCTCGTCTCGATGAGGATGCGGGAAAATGGTGCGCAGGCGCCCGCCTCGCGCCGCGCGACTAGCTCACTCAAGGTGCGGGCGAGGTCTCCGCGGACCGCGCAGCAAAGGCACCCCCCCGCAAGCTCGACCACCGAGTCGTCGTCGCTCGACTCGACGAGCAGGTGGTCGATGCCGATGGCGCCCAGCTCGTTGACGACGACCGCGGTGTCGCGAAACCCCTCCGCCCGAAGCAGCCGGTTGAGGAGTGTCGTCTTGCCGCTTCCGAGGAACCCGGTGAGGACGAAGACGGGCAGCCGCCCGACCGCGCCCTCGGTTCCGCGCCGCGGGTCGAAGTCCCGAATCCCGGGTCCGTCCTCGTCGTCCGGAGGCGGGGGGCCGATCCGAAGTCGCGCCGGCGCGAAGTCCGGGTCCACCGCGTGCCGCACCTCGCGCAGTACCTCGAGGACCGAGGCCAGCGGCTCGTCGTCGAGCGTCCAGGCCGCCCCCGTCCCGTCCGCCGCCCGCCGCCGCCCGATCCGCACGGCCGCGCCGTCTCCCCACCGCACCACCGCAGCGTCGCCCGCCGGCTCAAGGCGCGCGTCGACCGCCCACTGGGCGAGCGACGCACCGAGGAGCGCCGCGAGATCGATTGCCGGCTCTGCGCTTGCGTTCGTCATCTTCCGTACCCGCAAGCGCTAGTCTAGCGAGGCTGCGTCCCGGATCGACGAGACCTGTTCGAACCCCCTCTGGTTCGAGACCCGGCCGCTGCGTAGCGGTAGCAGCCTCGTACGTTTCGCTCCCGAAACCGATTCGCAGACTTGACTCATCCGTAAAGATTCGGGGCGCCTCAAGGAGTCTGGCGAAGCCGCCCTCGACCGGGCGGTCGGCGGAAACCCCCATCCGTTCGTCACCCCGGATATGATCGTCGACCGGTTCGTACGGCGGCGCGCGTCCGGGGTGGACGGCGTGCAGGTCAACTTGGATGGCGGGAGGAAGCGCGAAGTGAAGAACGAGAGCATCGTCTACCTGAACGGCGAGTTCGTGCCCAAGTCCGAGGCCATGATTCCGGTCGAGGATCGGGGTTTCCTCTTCGGCGACGGCGTCTACGAAGCGACTCCCGCCTACCATGGTGAGCCCTTTCTCCTCGATCGCCACCTCGCAAGGCTCTCCCGCAGTCTCGAGGGACTGCGCATCGGCTACGACGTCGCCGCGATGCCGGAGATCCATCGCCGGCTGCTCGCGGAGAACGGCCTCGACGACGTTCCGTTCTCTTTCGTCTACGTGCAGGTGAGCCGCGGGGTCGCACCGCGCGGTCACGCCTTCCCGTCCGGGGCGGTCCCGCCCACCGTCTATGGATTCGCGAACCCTATCGTGCGGCCTCCCCGGAGCCGCTGGGAGGAGGGATTCGCTGCGGTCACCTACCCCGATCGCAGGTGGGGGCGGGCGGACATCAAGGTGATCTCGCTCGTCGCGAACGTGCTCGCCCAGCAGACCGCGGTCGACGCGGGGGTGGAAGATGCGATCTTCGTCCGCGACGGCATGGCCCTCGAGGGGACCAACAACAACCTCTTCGCGGTGCTCGACGGAACCGTCACCACGTCGCCCGCCTCGAACTACATCCTGCACGGGATCACCCGGGGCTTCGTCCTCGAGCGGGCGAGGGCGCTCGGATTTCCGGTGGAGGAACGGGCGATTCCGGTCGAGGAGCTGCGCGCGGCCGAGGAGGTCTTCTTCACCGGGACTTCGACCGAGATCCGGCCAACCGTCCGGGTGGACGGGCATCCGGTGGGAAACGGACGGGTCGGCCCCGTCACCCGGCGCCTCTTCGACGACTATGTGAAGATGACCGGGAGCGGGGGAGACGCACCGGCCGCGTGACGGGGCGGGGCGCCCGACCCCGACCGGGACGGCCGGGTCGGCGCTCAGTCGTCGCCGGCCGCGATTCCGGTCAGTTTCGGCACGACCGGGACCGCCGCCGGCAATTCACAGCCCGTATCGCAGCACTGCCCCGGCTGAGCGGCGCGCTCGCCGGGCGCGGCGTCGCCCGCGCCCGCGGCCACGCCCCGGTCGATGAGCCGTTCCACCAGCGCCTTGCGGTCCGCGATGGGGTAGCGGCGGTGGATCTCGCCCTTCATCGCCTCCGGCGAGCCGCCGCCGTGCAGGCTGATGACCGACATCCAGCCCCCCGCGTAGGAGGCGGTGATGTCCTCGATGAACCGGGCGACCGCCGCGCGTTTCGCGTACGGCACGTCCGGGCGGCCGGTCAGCACCTCGGCGAGGTCCGCCCCGGTCTCCGGGTTGTGGTCGTCCTCTGGCGTCGGAAGGGCGACGATGAGCCCCCCCGAGACGGTGTGCGCGAGGCGGTGCATGTCGTAGATCTTGGTCGAGAGCAGCAGCTTGCCGATGTTGGCGTAGACCGCTTCGGGCTCCGCCGCGCCGGATGGGTCGATGGTGCCGTAGACGGAGGCGGCGACCCCGCAGGCGTAGAAGCTCTCCACCACCTTGATGAGCTCGACCATCGTGTCGCGGAGAGGGGCGCTCCGGGAGGCGCAGAGCCCGTTCGCCTCGATCATGAGCGCGCCGGCGCCGATGAGGAGGTCCCCGAATCCGGCCCGGGCGCCGATGCAGGTCTGCCGGTGGTGGGCCGCGTAGGTCTTGGTAAGCGGGTCGGCGAAGGCCCACTCCCCGCACATGAACACCCGCTCCCAGGGCACGAACACCCGGTCGAAGATGCACACCCCGGTGGTCTGCCCGTACTTGCCGGAGAAGACCGCGCCCGACTCGCCGGGCCGCCCGGCCGGCCGGGCGACGATCGTCAGCCCCTCGGCGTCGACGGGCACCGCGCATGCGACGGCGAAGTCAGCGTCCGCCTCGAGCATGTTGCGGCCGGGGAGGGCGAGCAGATGATGGACGTAGGGCGCGGAGGTGACGATCGCCTTCGTCCCGGAGACCACGATGCCTGCCGGGCGTCGCTCCACCACCCGGAGGTAGGCGTCCGGGTTCGGCTGCTCGTGGGGGCGAAGGCTCCGGTCCCCCTTCGCGTCGGTCATCGCGATGCCGACGGTGAGGTCCTGCTCCTGGGCCTCGTGCAGGTAATCGACGAAGCGAGGGTGGTAGTCGGTGCCGTTCTCCTCGTCCATCCGATGCGTGGTCTGCCACACCGCGTTGAAGCCGTCCATGGTGAGGTAGCGCATCGCGCAGCCCGTTTCCTGGCAGACGGCGCGCGTGTACTCGAGCTTCGCAAGGAGGTCGTCGGTCGTCCGGTTGATGTGGAGAAAGCGGTTGACGGTGGATCCGCTCGTGTGCTGAATGGCCGTCGCGACCGGCCGGTAGCGCTCCGAACGGGCGAAGTCGTAGGTGACGCCGACCGCATTGACGCCGGGCGCGAGGCGTGGCTCGTCGGGCACGCTCTCGACCCGGCTGCCCTGCACGAAGACGCGCGGCCGGTAGGCGCGCAGCGACTCCCGATAGTCCGCGGACGACATCAGCATCGGCCCATCTCCTCTCGCTCGCCTCTCTCTCGCCGGAGCGCGCTCCATGGTACCAGCGGATTAGAATCGTCCGCGCGCCGCACGTCCGTTCGAGCACGAGGGAGAAGCTTCATGCCGCTATTCCGATCCCTTCTCTTCGCCCCCGGAAATCATCCCCGCAAGGTGGAGAAGTCGCTCGGCCTCGATGCCGACGTGGTGATCCTCGACCTCGAGGACGCGGTGGCGATTGCGGAGAAGGAGGCGACCCGGAGCGTGGTCGTCGGCGCCCTTGCGAACCGGCCGCACCGCGCCCGGGGCTACGTGCGGGTGAACGCGGTCGACACCCCCTACTGCTGGGGCGACCTCCAGGCCGTCGTCCGGCCCGGAATCGACGGGATCGTGCTGCCCAAGCTCGAGTCCGCGTCCGACCTTCGGACCGTGGACTGGGTGGTCGGTCAGCTCGAGCGCGAGCGCGGGCTCGAGCCGGGCGGCTTCGACATCGTGCCGATCATCGAGACCGGCCGGGGGGTGGCGGCGATTGCCTCCATCTGCGAGGCGGGCACCCGGGTGCGCCGCCTGTCGTTCGGGGCGGGGGACTACACCCTCGACATGGGGCTTCGGTGGACGGACGGCGAGCGTGAGCTCGACCAGGCGCGGTCCGCGATCGCGCTCGCGAGCCGGACAGCGGGGATCGAGCCGCCGATCGACACCGTGTTCATCCACATCGGCAAGCTCGACTCGCTGCGGCGTTCCGCGGAGCTCGCGCGCGACTTCGGCTTTCAGGGCAAGCTCTGCATTCACCCCGAGCAGGTGGAACCGGTGAACGAGGCGTTCTCGCCGACCGCCGAGGAGGTCGCGCAGGCGCACCGCTACCTCGAGGCGTTCCGCGAGGCGGAGGCGCGCGGGTCGGCGTCGATCCAGGTGGACGGCTACTTCATCGACTATCCGATCGTGGACAAGGCGCAGCGGGTGATCGACCTCGCCGAGGCGATCGACCGCGCCGCCGGAGGAGAAGCATGATGGACGCGAAGGAATTCAGGGCCGCGGCAAAGGGCGCGGCCGGGGAGCCGCCGGAAGGTCTCAGCCCCGCCCTGCGGGCGCTCTGGCACCTCGCCCGCGACGAGTGGGACGCGGCCCACGGCGCCGCCCAGAGCGACGGCGGCCGGGACGGCTCGTGGGTGCACGCCCACCTGCACCGGGTCGAGGGCGACCTCGCGAACGCCGGCTACTGGTACCGGCGCGCGGACCTCCCCGCCTCGGCCGCCCCCCTCGACGACGAATGGGAGGAGATCGCCGCCGCCCTCCTCGCCGCCGCCGACCCCTGATCTACATTTTCGAATATCGACGAACTCCCGGACGATGCGCTGATGGCCGCGGCCGTTGCGGGCCGGGACGGGACCGATTTCCGGTGGCGCGCACGGGACACCCCCCGATGGATTCTCGCCCCGGCGTCCCCCGCCCGGGCGCCGCCGGCGACGTTCCGTGCCGGATGTTCAGGACTATTCAGATCATTCTCAGATCATTCAGGTGGCCCAGATGATCTATACGGGAAAATCGAAAAATACATCTTAGATTTTCCCGTATAATTCCACGGATGATTCCTCGGGCTCAGCACGAAGCATCGGTCCGTGAGCTGCTCCGGCGGTTTCCGGTCGTCGGACTCATCGGCGCACGGCAGGTCGGCAAGACGACGCTGGCTCGCGGGCTGATTGGCCGCGAACGGGAACCGGTCACGGTCTTCGATCTCGAAGACCCGACGGACGAGGCGAAGCTTGCGGACCCGAAGCTCGCGCTCGAACCTCTTCGGGGGCTGATCGTCATCGACGAGGTACAGCGCCTGGAAGGGCTCTTTCGGCTGCTTCGCGTCCTTGTGGACCGGCCCGACAATGCGGCCCGCTTTCTCGTTCTGGGCAGCGCGGGACCCGAGCTGCTCCGGCAGTCCTCCGAGACGCTGGCGGGCCGCATCGCATACCACGAGCTTCCCCCCTTCAGCCTTGGAGAGACGGGTACCGAGTTGGTCGAGCGTCTCTGGTCGCGCGGCGGCTTCCCACCTTCCTTTCTCGCTCCGGACGACGAGGGGAGCTACGGATGGCGGGGAGCGTTCATTCGGACTTTCCTCGAACGCGACCTTCCACAGCTTGGGGTATCGGTGCCTGCGACGACGATGCGCCGCTTCTGGACGATGGTCGCGCACTACCACGCGAATCGCTGGAACGGCGCGGAGATTGGCCGAGCCTTGGGCGTAACCGCTCCTACCGTCAACACCTATGTCGATGCGCTCGTCGACTCCCTCGTGGTGCGGAAGCTGCTGCCATGGCACGAGAATCTGAAGAAACGGCAGGTCAAGGCGCCAAAAGTCTACGTGGCTGACACGGGCTTGCTGCATGCATTGCTGGGAGTCGGCAGCGAGTTTGCGCTCACGGGCCATCCCAAGTCCGGCGCTTCGTGGGAGGGGTTCGCCATGCAGGAGATCGTGCGGACTCTCGGAGTCGACTGGGATCGGTGCTACTACTGGGCGACGCACCGGGGCGCGGAGCTCGACCTGCTGGTGAGCGACGGCGGACGGCGGATCGGGTTCGAGTTCAAGCGGACGAGCGCGCCGGCGATGACGCGGTCGATGCACTCGGCGTTGTCCGACCTCATGCTCGAACGGCTGTGCCTGATCTTTCCCGGCGACTCCCGGTTTCCCATCCACGAGCGTGTCGAGGCGATAGGGCTGAACGTCGCAATCGCCCAAGGAATCTGACGCCGCCCGGGCGACCGCCCAAGAACGCGGGAACTTTCTTCCGGGTTGCCGCGAGGGGCGAAGGGTGCGGAGAGTGCAGCCGGTCTTCGGCCGCGTTGCGTGAGTAGGTCGGTAGTCGTATCGCGGTTGCGACAACTGCGGCGGCTTGCCGCGTTGCGGCGCCTACTCTCGGGAATCGAAGGGCCGGGCGCGAACGACGGTTCCGTCCGCAACCGGGTCGAGGTCGCAGCGTCAGTAGCCGCGCTTCCAGTCGATGACGTTCTCGAGGGGCTCGCCGGCGACGTAGCGGCGCAGGTTCGCGACGAAGAGGTCGGCTCCCCGGTGGCTGCCGACGTCGGAGGCGGCCGAGATGTGCGGGGTGAGCAGCACCCTCGGGTCGCTCCACAGGCGCGGGTCCGGTGCGTGGTCGAACTCGCCGACGTAGACGTCGAGCGCGGCGCCGCGGAGCTTCCCCGTCGCAAGGGCGGCGACCAGCGCCTCCTCGTCGACGATCTCGCCGCGCGCGATGTTGACGAGCACCGCGCCGTCCTTCATCGCCGCGAAGGCAGCGTGGCCGATCAGCTTCTCGGTCTCCGGGGTCCACTGGCAGCAGACCGCGACGAAGTCGCTCTCCGCGAGCAGATCGAACAGCTCGCCCGCGCCGCGGATTTCACGGAAGGGATCGTCGGGCGGCGCAGGGCCCCGTCTCGTGCCGACGACCCGCATCCCGAGCGCCGCGCAGAGCCGCCCGACCTCCCGCCCGATTCCGCCGGCGCCGACCACGCAGACCGTCTTGCCGGCAAGCTGCACGGGCGCGTAGTCCACGGCCCGGAAGCGCCGGTCCGCGCGCTCGATGGCCGCGACCCGGAGGCCCTTCGCGAAGTGCAGGATGCCGGCCAGCACGTACTCCGCGATCGGCAGGTTGTGGGCGTGTCCGCGCGACGAGGTGACCACCACCCCGGCGTCCCAGAGGTCGCCGCGCAGCATGTTCGACGCCCCCGCCGGCCTCTGGTGCACCCATTTGAGCCTCGGCGCCCGTGCCCGTATGTCGAGCGGAAACGGGAAGCCGACGACGACGACCTCGGCCTTCGCGAGGAGCGCATCGCGTTCCGCCCGCTTGCCGCGGCCCATCGCGTCCGCGCGGAGGTAACGCTCCGTCGTGTATGCCGGCCAGGTCTCCCGAATCTCCCCGTCGAACCACCCCGGTGCCATCGTGAGCTCGATCGACGGATCGACCGCCCGGATCTCCTCCCGGACGGCCTCGGGCAGTGCAATGAGGGAAAGGACGGAGAGGCTCACGTTCGGTCCTCGGTTCGAATGCGCGCCACGCCAGCCTTGCGAGGATGCTCAGGCCGCGCCGCGAATGAAGTCGGCCGCCTTCTCCGCGATCATGATCGTCGGCGAGTTGGTGTTGCCGGAGGTGATGGTGGGCATGATGGAGGCATCCGCCACCCGCAGCCCTTCGATGCCGTGCACCCGCAGGCGCTCGTCCACCGCTCCGTCCCGGCCCATCCGCGCCGTCCCCACGGGATGGAAGATCGTCGTCCCGATGTCGCCCGCCGCCCGCGCGAGCGCCTCGTCGGTTTCGTTCTCCGCGCCCGGCAGGTGCTCGCGGGGCGAGAAGGGAGCGAGGGACGGCGCGGCGCAGATCCGGCGGGTGAGACGGATCGCCTCGACCGCCACCTGCCGGTCCCCCGGCGTCGCGAGATAGTTCGGCCGGATCGCGGGGCTCGCGAAGGGATCGGGGCTGGTCGCGAGCACCGACCCGCGGCTCTCGGGGCGGACGTTGCAGACCGAGGCGGTGAACGCCGGGAAGGGGTGCAGGGGCTCCCCGAAACGGTCGAGGGAGAGCGGCTGCACGTGGTACTGGAGGTTCGCGGTCTCGCGCGACGGATCGGACTTCGCGAACAGCCCGAGCTGGCTCGGGGCCATGGTGAGGGGGCCGCGCCGGAACAGCAGGTACTCGACGGCCATCCCCACCCGTGCACTCAGGCGGCCGGACCACTCGTTGAGGGTGCGGGTGTTGCTCACCTTGAAGATGAGGCGGAGCTGGAGATGGTCCTGGAGGTTCTCCCCGACCGCGGGGAGGTCGTGGACCACCGGAATGCCGGCCGCCTGAAGCCGCGCTCCGGCGCCGATTCCACTTACCTGCATGAGGTGCGGCGAGCCGATCGCGCCCGCGGCGAGGACGACCTCGCGCCGCGCCCGGAATGCGACGTCTTCCCCGCCCACCCGCGCCTCGATACCGGCCGCCCGCGGGTTCCCGTCCCGTGCGTCGAGCACGATCCGCCTCGCCCGGGCGTGGGTGACGATGTCGAGGTTCGCCCGACCGCGGACCGGACGCAGGAACGCGCGCGAGGTGTTCCAGCGCATTCCCGTTCGCTGGTTCACCTGGAAGTAGCTCGACCCTTCGTTGTCGCCGCGGTTGAAGTCGTCGATCTTCGGCACCCCGGCCTCGGCCGCGGCCTCGCGGAACGCGTCGAGCAGCTCCCAGGAGATCCGGGGGTGCTCGACCCGCCATTCGCCGCCCGACCCGTGCAGCTCGTCCCCGCCGTCCGCGTGGTCCTCGGAGCGGATGAAGTAGGGCAGCACGTCCTCCCAGCTCCAGCCCGCGTTCCCGAGCTGGCGCCACTGGTCGTAGTCGCGGGCCTGGCCGCGCATGTAGATCATGCCGTTGATGGACGAGCACCCGCCAAGGCCGAGTCCGCGCGGATAGGCGAGCGCCCGGCCGTTCAGCCCCGGTTCCGCCTCCGTCTTCAGGCACCAGTCCGTGCGCGGGTTGTTCATCGTGTAGAGGTAGCCGATGGGGATGCGGATCCAGAAGTAGCTGTCCTTCCCACCCGCCTCGAGGAGCGCGACCCGCGCCCCCGGGTCCGCCGAAAGCCGGTTGGCGAGCACGCACCCGGCGGAGCCTGCCCCCACGATCACGTAGTCGTACGTTCGTTCCTGCATTTGCGCGTCAGTCCGAGGGTCGGCTCCGCTTGCGGTTGGAGATACGGTTCGATGCGACGGGATCCTGCCACCGATCGGTGCGGTGGTTCGTGTCCGGGCGCCCATCCGCTCTTTCGCACCTGCGGCCCGCCCGACCCCTGGTTGCTCGCATCCTGCCGGAAAGGCGGCCGAGGCGCATCACCCGGGCGTCGCTCCGCGCCGACCCGTCGCGCCGCGACTGCCCGCCCCGAAGGGTCCGTGGGGATTCGCGGGAACGTCGCGGCGCTGCGCGACCGCGACGGGTGTGCGGCCGCGCCGCCCTACCCGCCGACCCAGGCCACCGCCTCGATCTCGACCTTCATGGCGGGCGAGACCAGGGCGGAGACCTCGACGAGGGTCGAGGCGGGCCGGTGCTCCCCGAAGTACTCCTCGCGGATGGGGTTGATCTTCGCGCGGTCGTTCACGTCGGTGAGGTACACCGTCACCTTGACGATGTTCTCCGGTCCGGTGCCGCCGGCCGCCCGGAGCGCGGTGTCCACCGCTTCGAGGGCGATCCGGAACTGCTCGGCGACCGACTCCGGGAGCTCGTCCCGGTCCTTGCGCGCCCCCACCATGCCCGATATCCAGACGTGGTCGCCGGCCCGCACGGCGTGGCAGTAGTGACTCACCGGGGCAAGGAGTCCCGGCACCATGGTTCGTTCGATTCCGCTCATTTCCTGCTCCTCTCCTTCGGCGGAACGGTCTCCGCCTTCCGACGTTCATGGTCTGCCCGGCCGGCGTTGCGGCCGGCCGCGGCCGGCCGCAACGCCGGAGCCCCGCCCGTTCCCAAACGGGTCGGACTGCCGGCCGGCGACACGAGACTGCGTTCCCGGCCCGAGCGCCTCCTTGCCCGGGACGAGGCGTGGGCCGGGACTATCCGGCTCCGCTCCGGCGTTCTTCGTCCGTTCCCTCGCTGTCGTCCTCCGGAGGCCTACCCGTCTCCCTCTCGCGCACCGTGAACAGCCGGGTGGGAACCGACTGCCCGCGCACCGTGGTCGTGCCGACCGGTTCGACGGGGAGGTCCTCCGCGTCCGCCGCGGTCTCGCCGCAGAGGAGGTTGGACGTGCCGTGATCGCGGTTCAGCGATTCGAGCCGGGCCGCGAGGTTGACCGCGTCGCCGTAGACGGTGTAGCTGAGACGCCCCGAGGCGCCTACCGCCGCGGCGACCACCGTCCCGGTGCCGACTCCGATCCGGCACTCGAGCTCGCGGCCGCCCGCGGTCAGCCGGCGGGTGGCCGCGAGCATATCCAGCGCGGCCCGGACCGCCTGACGCGCGTGATCGGGATCGGCGACGGGAACGTTGAAGGTCGCGAGCAGCGCGTCCCCCTGGAACTGGATGACGGTGCCCCCGCGCCGCTCCAGGACCTCGGTCATGCGCGAGAACCACTCGTTGAGGACAGCCACGATGCCGGTCGGGCCGAGCGTCTCGGTGAGGGAGGTGAATCCGACGAGGTCGCAGAACAGGACCGTCGCCCGCACCTCGGTGGGTTCGATCCGCCCGCCGGCCGAGAGGAGCTCGCTGGCGACCCTCTCCGGGACGTACCGGCCGAGGGTCCGGCGAATCAACTGCCGCTCGCGAAGCCCCTCGACCATCCGGTTGAACGAGCGGTTGGCGTCGTCCATCTCGCGGATCCAGCTCGGCCGGAGCCGGCGGACTTCGTCCAGGCGGTTCCCTTCCACCACGCGGGCGGCCGCGGCGATGGCCCGCACCGGTCGGCTGATCCGGCGCCCGACGAGCACCGCGAGCACGACCGCGACGACGAGCACGGCGACTCCGGCGGCCGCCGCCTGCACCATGTGCTGAACCGTGCGGTCCTCGTTCGCTTCGACGTTGACGTGGACCCCGACCGTCCACTCGCCATAGCGAGGCATCCGGCGTTGCAGCACGAGGTGCCAGACGTCGTCCAGGACCACCCAGCTCACGTCGATCCCCGGGGCCGAGCGGATGAGCCACCGACCCTCGCGGGTCGCGTTCGTCCCGAGGGCGGCGAGCACCGGATCACCCACCTCGTCGATGACTGCGAGGGGTCTCGACTCGCCCGTGCCGAGAGGCGACCAGTGGACGAGCTGCGGGTGGGCGAGGACGTCGCGATCCCGATGAAGCACGAATGGGACCGTGTTGGGCGCTACGTTGCCGGTGAGGTCCCGCGAGAGCTCCTCGGTCAGCACGACCTGACCGAGCATGCCGACGAAGCGACCGCCCCGGCGAAGGGGCGAATCATGCAGCACCGCCGCCTTGCCGAGGGTGTCGATCCAGATGGGATCGCGCCAGGCGGTGGTCGTGGCCTGCGTGCCCGCCTGCATCCACTGGCGAAGGTTCGGATCCTGCGACCGGTCCTCGCTGATCGCGACCCGCGCATCCCGGTACCACACCCGTCCCGTGCCGTCGGGGCGGAAGAATCCGATCCCCGCCACCTGGGGGGTTGCCGCGAGCGCTCCGAACATGAAGGCGTCGAGACCGGCCGGATCCGCGAGGTCGAGCTTCCCGTCCTCGACGAGGGCGGCAATCCAGCGGGCCTGCTCGGTGATCGGCTCGAGGCGGCTGCCGAGCTCCTGTTCGAGGGAGTCGAGCACCGTGTCCGAGCGCTCGTGGATGAGGCGTCTCGTGCTCTCCGCGGCGCTCCCGAGCCCGAGCCAGAGCACCGCTCCGGCGGCGATCGCGACGAGGGCGCCGAGCCCGAACACGGCCACCGACGTGACCGAGATCCGCCGGCGGCTCGCAGGAGGGGGGAGAGCGGTCCCGACCACCGGTTCGTCCGCGGGCGGGCTTCGGTACCCGCCGGCCGCTCAGGAGCGGCGGCGGAGGAATTTCGCCATGATCGCCTGGGGCTCGCCGCGCGCGAAGGCGGCCTGCTGCCCCAGGGTGCCGGCGCGGAACGCCTCCTCGAACCCGCGCATGGCGAGCTCGCGAAAGCGCGCCTTCGTGCGGCGGAAGGCGAGCGGCGCCTTTGCGGCGAGCTCGCCGGCGAGCTCCTTCGCCCGGGCGATCACCCGGTCCGCCTCCACGACCGCAGCGAGCAGGCCGAGCCGCTCGCACTCGTCGCAGTCCATGAAGCGGCCGGTGTACGAAAGCTCCTGGTTCTTCGCCCACCCGAGGTGCAGGGTCATCCAGTACGAGCCCATGATGCTCGGGAGTCCCGCGTTGATCTCGGGTTGGCCCATCCGGATCCCGGGGTGGCCGACCCGGAGATCAGAGACGAGCGCGATCTGGAACCCCGCGCCGGCCGCGAGCCCGTTCAGGGCGGCGACGACCGGCTTGTCGACCGCGAGGATGCCGGTGTAGGTGCGGCACACGGTACCGAACCACTCCTCGATGCGCGCCACCTCCATGGTGGACGCTTCGCGCAGATCGACGCCGGCCGAGAACGCGCGGCCGCCGGCCCCGGTGAGGACGATTGCGCGCGTCGCATCGTCGCGGCCGCATTCCTCGAGCGCGGCCGTGAGCGACTCGGCAAGCTCGATGCTAACCGCGTTCAGCGCCTGCGGCCGGTTCAGGGTGAGGACGGCAATCCCGCCGTCGTCGCGTTCGATACGAACGACTTCCGTCATTTTCCGCGTCTCCACGGCGACCCGCGGCCGCCGGCCGCTTCCGTTCTCGTGCGAGCAGGGCAGGGGGAAGGAGGGCTCGCCGGAGCCGGCTCAGCCCCCGGTCCCCGGCGGCCGAAGCCGGTCTCCATTCCAGCGTTCGTGCACGGCGAAACCTTCGACCGGCCCCCGCCGGAGCTTCGTCAACTGCTTCACGGGGCGGCCAAGCGGAACCACCGCGCATACCGCGACGTTCTCCGGAACGCCGAGCAGGCCCTTGATCCTGCCTTCCTGCGCGATCGCGAGGGTGGTGATGGTTCCGCCGTACCCTTCTTGACGTGCCCCCATCAGGATGTTCCAGACGAAGGGGTAGATGGACGCGCCGCTGATGACTCCGACCCGGTCCAGGTACTGGTCGGTGGATGCGACGAGACGCAGGTCGACGCACACCACGAGCACGACGGACGCCTCGCGGAACGTCTCGGTGAGGCGCCGCGCGGGCTCGGTGCGCTCGATCTCCTCCGCTTCCACGGCGAGCGGCTCGACCGAGTTCCAGGGGCTCTGCCCGGCCGCGATCTGGGCCGTGTAGCGTTTCGCGGCGGGCACCGCGAGGTCCGCGAGCACGTCGCGGGTGCCGGAATCGCGCACCACCACCACGTGCCAGCCCTGCCGGTTGCCGCCGCTCGGCGCAAAGCGTGCATGGTCGAGGACGCGGTAGAGAACGTCGTCCGGAATCGGCTCGCCGGTATAGGAGCGGGCCGCGAAGGTGGTTCGCATCACGTCGAAGAGTTCCATTGTTGTTCGCTTTCTCACGGTTGCGGGCTGCGCCATAATCTAACCGAAGCGGCGGCGCGTATCGGGACCGGCGTGCGTAACTGCATTCGCGCCTCGTGCGTCCGGACCGGGATACCGGCCCATGGCGGCTTGCCGCACTCGATGGACATGAACGAGCCGGAGGTGAAGACCGTGCACGACCTGGTAATACGCAACGCGACCCTGGTGGACGGGCTCGGGAATCCGCGACGGGAGGGCGAGTCGCTCGGCGTTCGTGATGGGCGGATCGCCGCCATGGGTCCGGATGTGGGTCGCGGCGCGGAGGAGGTCGACGCGGCGGGGCGGGTGCTTTGTCCCGGCATCGTGGATCTGCACACCCACTTCGACGCACAGCTCACCTGGGACGGCTACGCGACGCCGTCGGTCGAGCTCGGGGTGACGACGGTCGTGGCCGGCAACTGCGGCTTCACCATCGCGCCGTGCCGCGAGGCGGACCGCGATCGGACCCTGCGCAACCTGACCCACGTGGAAGGGATGTCGCTCGACGCGTTGCGGACCGGCGTCGACTGGGACTTCGAGTCGTACCCCGAGTACCTCGCGATGCTGGAGCGCAAGGGCGCGGTGCCGAACGTCGCCTGCTTCGTCGGCCACTCGTCGGTGCGCACGTATGTGCTGGGGGAGGAAGCCTCCTCTCGTCCGGCGACCCGTGAAGAGGTCGCCGAGATGAAGCGGCTCGTCGTCGACGCGATGAATGCCGGGGCGATCGGCTTCTCCACCACCACCCTCGAGCAGCACAACGGCGAGAACGGGATCCCCATGCCGTCGCGGCTCGCCGACGAGCACGAGATGTTCGAGCTGACCGGGGCTCTCGGCGAGGTCGGCAAGGGCGTCTTCATGCTGACCAAGGGGATGACCAGCACCGTCCCCTGGCTCGAGGAGATCGCCGCCCGCAACGGCCGGCCGGTGATGATCGCGGCCATGTTCGTGGACCCCAACGACCCGGAGCGCGTTTTCCGGGAGCTCGACGAGATCGGCGATGCGAAGGGCCGCGGGCGCGAGCTCTGGGGGCAGGTCGGGTGCTTCCCGCTCGGGATGGAGTTCTGTCTCAGCCATCCCTATCCGCTGGAGGCGCTCCTCGCCTGGCGCCCGGCGATGGAGGCTGCGAGCGGCGGCGAGTTCCGGCGGATCCTGTCCGACGCGTCGTTTCGTGACGCGGTCAAGGCGGAGGCGAGGACCGTCGGGGTCCCCCTGCGATTCTCCTATCACCAGTGGGACCACATGCGGATCATGGAAGCGGCCAGGCCGGAGAACGGCGAACTCGTGGGCCGGGTGGTCGGCGATCTCGCCCGCGAGGCGGGAAAGGACCCGTTCGACTGGTTCCTCGACCATTGCCTCGACGGCGAGATGGATTCGCTGGTGGACTGCCACATGTTCAACGTGGACGAGGACCGGGTGAAGGAACTGCTCGAGCATCCGCACGGGGTCCTCGGACTGTCGGACGCAGGCGCCCATCTCTCGTTCCTCTGCGACGCCGGCTTCGGTCTCCACATGCTCGGGCACTGGGCGCGCGACCGGGCCGACATGACCCTGGAGCACGCGGTGCAGGCGGTGACGAGCCGCCTCGCGGACGTCTATCGCATCAGGGAACGGGGGCGGCTCGAGGTCGGTGCCTGCGCCGACCTGCTCCTGTTCGACCCCGGGTCGGTGGGTCGCGGCGACCGGGTGCGAAAGTGGGACCTCCCGGCCGGCGCGAGCCGGGTCCACACCCCCGCCCGCGGCGTGCACGGCGTCTGGGTCAACGGTCACCGCGTCGCGAACGACGACGGCATCATGAAGAACGGCGCGCGTCCCGGAAAGGTCCTGCGCGACTTCACCGACTGAGGGTGCGATACCACGCGCCGGACCCCGGGCGCCCGTCCGGCGTCCGGCACGCGGAGATGATGTCCTGGGGTTGGCTCCGGGCCGGCGTGTCGGCCCGAAGCCGGGATCAGATGTTGCTGTCGAGAAACGCGGTGAGCTGCGACTTGGAGAGGGCGCCGACCTTGGTGGCTTCGACGGTTCCATTCTTGAAGAGCATCAGGGTGGGGATGCCCCGGATACCGTATTTCGGCGGAATGGACGGATTCTCGTCGATGTTCAGTTTTGCAATCGTGACCCGACCGTCGTATTCTTCCGCGATATCTTCGAGAATCGGTGCGATCATCTTGCAGGGTCCACACCATTCGGCCCAGTAATCCACCAGCACCGGCTTCGTGGACTCGAGCACATCCTGCTCGAAGCCTGCATCCGACAGGTGGACAATCTTGTCGCTCATTCCGGTTTTCTCCCGTTCGCTGGAGGGTGTGCAGCCCATTGGAAACAAGTTGAACAGTGATTGCAAGCGGCCCGTCGAGGCCGAATCGGCCGGTGATGCCGGCATCTTTTCCGACACTCGATTCGAGGACATGGACCTCGAGCCGGCGCTTCTCGAGGGGGTGAGGGAGGCCGGGTTCGAACATTGCACCCCAATCCAGGCGCAGGCCCTGCCGCTCGCCCTCGCGGGGCGCGACGTCGCGGGGCAGGCGCGCACCGGGACCGGCAAGACCGCGGCCTTCCTCATCGCGGCGATGAACCGGGTCCTGCGCGGAGATTCGCCAGCGCAGGCGGATGGCTCGAACGTGCCGGCGGACTCGCCGGAGACGGCGGCTCATCGCGAATCGAGGGAAGGCGCATCGCCGCGCAGCCCGGACCGGGGCGCCCGGAGCGGTCCGGCCTGCCGTCCCCGAATCTTCATCGTCGCGCCGACGCGCGAGCTCGCCATCCAGATCCACAAGGACGCCGAGATCATCGGCCGGCATACCGGACTCGTCACGGGGGTGGTCTACGGCGGGACCGGCTACGAGAGCCAGCGGCGAATGATCGAGGCGGGTCTCGACGTCCTCGTCGGCACCCCGGGGCGGCTCATCGACTATCACCGGCAGCGCCTCTACGACCTGCGTTCGGTCGAGGTGTTCGTTCTCGACGAGGCGGACCGGATGTTCGACCTCGGCTTCATTCGCGACATACGGTACCTGTTCCGGCGCCTTCGTCCGCCGACGGAGCGGTTGAGCTTCCTGTTCTCCGCGACCCTGTCGCAGCGGGTTCTCGAGCTCGCGTACGAGCACATGAACGAAGCGACCCTGATCGACACCCGTCCGCCCGACCGGGTGGTTGTCGACGAGGTGGTCCAGCGTCTCTTCCACGTCGGCCAGGAGGAGAAGGTCCCGCTGCTGCTCGGCCTGCTTCGCGAGCCGGACGTGGAGCGGGCGATCGTGTTCGTCAATACCCGCCAGATGGCGGACCGGCTGGGAAGCGCGCTCGAGGGCAACGGGCACGCGGCCGCCGTCCTCTCGGGGGACGTGCCGCAGCGGCGCCGGCTTTCCCTGCTGGAGCGGTTCCACGGGGGCGGAGTCTCCATCCTGGTCGCGACGGACGTCGCCGCCCGCGGGCTCCACATACCGGGGGTGACGCACGTGTTCAACTTCGATCTTCCCCAGGATGCCGAGGACTACGTGCACCGTATCGGCCGGACTGCCCGGGTGGGCGCGAAGGGCGAGGCGGTGAGTCTCGCCTGCGAGCGATTCGTCTATTCGTTGATGGAGATCGAGGAGCTTCTCGGGATGCGGATCCCGGCCGAGCCGGTGGACGAATCGAAGCTGGTCGAGCCGCGTCCGTCCGCGCCGCTGCCGAAACGCCGGCGTCCGTCCGGACCGCGGGACAACCGTCCGCGCGGCGGGCGCCACAGGGGGAAGCCGAAGGGCCGGGCGGCGCCGCGTCCGGGCGCCTGAGGGTCAGCCTTCTCCCGGCCGCGCGGCGGCGGGAACGACCCGGGCGAGCCATTCGCCGATATCCGCGATCTCCTCCGGGCACACCGCGTGCGCCATCCGATACGCATGCCATTGCACCTCGTAGTCGAGAAGGCGGAGCGCATCGAGGGAGCGGACGGCGCGGTCCATGCCGATCAGCGGGTCCTGCTCGCCGTGGGCCAGGAACACGGGAATGTCGGCGTTGGCGGGGTCGCGCTCCGCCGCGAGGGTCTCGGCGAGGGGCAGGTAGGTGGAGAGCGCCATCAACCCCGCGAGCCGATGCGGATGACGGAGCGCCGGCTGGGGGGGGAGCGCGGGGGTGGGGGGGGTCGCGCCCGGCGGGGGGGGTGGGGGGGAGGGGCGGGTGGGTGGAGAGCCCCATCACCCCGGCGAGCCGATGCGGATGACGGAGCGCCGTCTGGAGAGCGACCGCTCCGCCCTGGGAGAAGCCGGCCAGCACGATCCGGCCGGCGGGGATGCCGGCCTCGACCTCCCTCGCGATCAGCCCTTCGACGGCCTCCTGCGACGCCCGGAGATGATTTTCGTCGGAGACGAATTCGTCGCCATCCATCCGGATGTCGTACCAGGCCCGCATCGTCATGCCGAAATTGATGGAGACCGGGCGAAGCGGGGCGTGTGGGAAAATGAAGCGGGTCCACGCGCGCAGGGCGCCGAGCTCGGGAACGATGGGCGCGAAGTCGTGACCGTCCGCACCGAGCCCGTGCAGCCAGATGACGGCGGCCGAGGGCCGGCGGTTCCGCGGCTCGTAGATGACCGGGGGGTCCTGCACGGCCCCCATGTTGAAGCGATTGCCCGTGCTGTGCAACGCTGCGCCCGGACCCCCGCTTTCGATGCGGGCCGCGGGTCACGCACGAGCGCGCGCCGGGAGCGGCCCCGGTCGCGTTCGAACCGGGCTTGGGGCATGGCGGGCGAATCGAGGACGAAGGAAGCGAACATGCGCAAGCGACAACGGCGCTCCGGCGCGTCCGGCGCCGCACTCGCGATCCTTGCCGCGAGTGGGGCGATGGTCCTCGCTCTTGGCGGATGCGGGCAGGCCGGGCCGCTCCAGCTCCCGGAGAAGTCTTCTCTCTCCGCTGTCCGATGGACGCCCGGGCTCGAAGCGCGGGAAGTTTCGCGGCCGGGTGCGGCGCGGCCGTCCGGCGGCCCCGTCGCGCGCGGCTGAACATGTCGGTCGCGGCAGCGATGACGGCTCCGGGCGAGACGCCGGCCATCGAGCCGTTCCCCTTGCGTGGGAGGTCGCTCTTCGCCGAGGGTTCACGGCTGTCCGATCTGGCGAACCGCTTCGGCACTCCGCTCTACGTCTACTCGCGCGCGGCGCTCGAGTCGGCGTGGCGCGCGTTCGACGACGCGCTCGCCGGGGTGCCCCACCAGGTGTGCTTCGCGGTCAAGGCCAACTCGAACCTCGGCCTGCTCGATGCCCTCGCCCGGCTCGGCTCCGGCTTCGACATCGTCTCGGGGGGAGAGCTCGAGCGGGTGCTCGCGGCGGGGGGCGATCCGGCTCGGGTCATCTTCTCCGGGGTCGGAAAGTCGCGCGACGAGATGCGGATGGGCCTCGAGGCCGGGATCCGCTCGTTCAACGTCGAGTCGCCATCCGAGCTCGCGCGGCTCGCGGAGGTGGCGCACGAGGCGGGCCGGGTGGCCCCGGTCGCGCTCCGGGTCAACCCCGACGTCGATCCGAAGACCCATCCCTACATCGCGACCGGCCTCGAGAGCAGCAAGTTCGGCATCCCGATTGCGCAGGCGCGGGACCTGTACGCCCGCGGAGCCGGGATGCCGTCGCTGCGAATGGCGGGGGTCGGCTGCCACATCGGTTCGCAGATCACCTCCCTCGAACCCTTCCGCGACGCGCTCGCACGGGTGGTCGCCCTCATCGACGAGCTTGCGGGCGACGGCATCGAGATCACCGAGGTCGACGTCGGGGGAGGGCTCGGAATCCGGTATCGGGACGAGACTCCGCCTTCGCCCGCCGAGTACGCGGCCGTCGTGCGCGATGCCCTCGGCGGGCGCCCCGTCACGGTCTTCCTCGAGCCGGGCCGTTCCGTGTGCGGCAACGCCGGCGTTCTCCTCGCCCGGGTGGAGTACATCAAGGACAACGGCGGGCACCGGTTCGCGATCGTGGACGCGGCGATGAACGACTTCATCCGCCCGGCCCTCTACGGCGGGGGGGGGGGGGGGGGGCGCCCCGCGAGGGGGGGGGGGGGGGGGGGGGCGGGTGGTCGCGGATCGAGCCCTGCGAACGACGGGACGGGGAGGGGAGGGCGGTCTACACGGTGGCCGGACCGGTGTGCGAGTCCGGAGATTTCCTCGGCCGCGACCGGGAGCTCGACATCCGCGAGGGCGATTTCGTGGCCCTCCGCTCCGCCGGCGCCTATGGATTCGTGATGAGTTCGAACTACAATTCGCGCCCCCGCGCGGCCGAGGTCATGGTGGACGGGGACCGGGTGCACCTGGTGCGGCGGCGCGAGCGGGCGAGCGAGCTCCATGCGCTCGAGTCGCGGCTTCCCTGACTCCACATGGTGGCAGTGCGATCGTGAACGATTCGGAATCAATGCCGGGGGCGGGCCGCAAGGCGGTCGCCCTCATCTCGGGCGGACTCGATTCGATGCTTGCGGCACGGACCATCCTCGAACAGGGGGTCCACGTGGAAGGCATCAACTTCTTCACCGGCTTCTGCGTCGAAGGCCACACCCACGCGATCCGCCGCCGGGCGAACGGCGGCGGCGCGAACCCGCGCAACAATGCGCTCTGGGTCGCCGAGCAGCTCGGGATCCGGCTCCACCTCATCGATGTGGTCGAGGAGTACAAGCGGGTCGTCCTCAATCCGAAGCACGGCTACGGCGCGAACCTCAACCCGTGCCTCGACTGCAAGACGTTCATGGTCGGCCGCGCGCGGGAGTGGATGGAGGAGCACGGCTTCGACTTCATCATCACCGGCGAGGTCATCGGCCAGCGCCCGAAGTCGCAACGGCGCGAGACCATGCCGGTGGTGGCGCGCGAATCGGGGGCGGACGACCGGCTTCTCCGTCCGCTTTGCGCACGGCGCCTGCCGCCCACCCTGCCCGAGCGCGAGGGGTGGGTGGCGCGCGAGCGCCTGCACGACTTCACGGGGCGTACGCGAAAGCCGCAGTTCGCCCTTGCGGCCGACTTCGGCATCGAGGACTACGCGCAGCCCGCCGGGGGCTGCTGCTTCCTCACCGACCGGCAGTATTCGAGCAAGCTCGCCGATCTCTGGACGAGCCGCGGCGAGCGTGACTACGAGCTCGACGACATCATGCTGCTCAAGGTCGGACGGCACCTTCGCCCGCGCCCTCACTTCAAGGTCATCGTCGGTCGCGAGGAGGGCGAGAACAATTTCCTGAGCGGATACCGCGGACAGTTCGTTCACCTTCGCACGGTGAGCCACCCGGGCCCGCTCGCCCTGGTGGACGGGGAGCCGGGCGACGAGGACCTCGAGCTCGCCGCCCGTCTCACCGCCCGCTTCAGCCAGGGGCGCGGCGCGGAGCGGGTCGACGTGGAGATCGGCGGCGCGGGCCGGCCGACGCAGCGGCTCGCGGTAACGCCGATGGCCCCGAGCGCGATCCCGGACGACTGGTACGTCTGAGCCGGCGCATGGCCCGGGCCACCCTCGACGCGCGCCGCCTGCTCTGCCCCCTGCCGGTCATTCGCACCCAGGAGCGGGTCAAGGGACTTGCGCCGGGCGACGTCCTCGAGGTGACCTGCACCGATCCGGGAGCGCTCCACGACATCCCGGCCTGGTGCCGCCTGAACGGGCACCGCATTGCCTCGACCGCGGACGGCGCCGACTACGAGCTCGTCATCACCGTCGTCGTCGGCGGCGCCGCGTCGAGCTGACCTTCGCCTACCGCCCCGGCGCGCCACGATGCGCCGTATCCCCTCGCGGGCCGGACGGGATGTCACAACCCTTGATTCCCCTTCGCGGTCGGTTTCGCGCGCGGGATGGGTTCGCCGTATCGCACCATCCTGGTGCATCTTGGGTTTTTCGCACTAAAATTGTGCAGAATCTCCGGGCGAGCCCTTCCTCGCGCCGGCGGCCCGGCCCCGCTTGCGGTCCGGCACGGACTCGCGCAACGCACGTGGTGGGCCCGGCGAGCGAAATCGGCGGGGCGTTGGCACGGATCGTGCTGTATCCAGGGTGAAGCCGCGCGCGTGCAGTTCGCGCCGGCCCAGGCGCAGCCCGCGAGGAGAAGAACATGGCGACACCAGCCGACGTCATCGAGAGGATCCGGGACGAAGCCGTGAGGTTCGTGGACTTGAGGTTCACCGATACCCGCGGAAAGGAGCAGCATTCGACCGTGCCCGCGAAGGCGGTCGACGAACGGTTCTTCGAGACGGGGAAGATGTTCGATGGCTCGTCCATCGCGGGCTGGCGAAGCATCGACAAGTCCGACATGGTGCTGATGCCGGACCCCGGGAGCGCCGTCCTCGACCCCTTCCGCGACGAGCCGACCCTCATCCTTCGCTGCGATGTGCTCGAGCCCGCCACCATGGAGGGCTACGATCGCGATCCGCGCACGATCGCCAGGCGCGCGGAGGCGCACCTCGTCTCGACGGGGATTGCCGATTCCGCGCTCTTCGGACCCGAGCCAGAGTTCTTCGTCTTCGACGACGTGCGTTTTGGCGACGGGATCAACCACTGCTTCTACGAGATCCGCTCATCGGAAGGGGCGTGGGACTCCGAGTGGGACGGCAACCGCGGCCATCGGATTCGCCTCAAGGGCGGCTATTTCCCGGTGCCTCCGGTGGACTCCCTGTTCGACGTCCGGTCCGCGATGTGCCTCACCCTCGAAGAGGTCGGGCTCGACGTCGAGATGCACCACCATGAGGTGGGGACCGGCGGCCAGGCGGAGATCGGAACCGGGGCCGCGACCCTCGTCGAGAAGGCCGACCAGGTCCAGATGCTCAAGTACGTGGTGCACAACGTCGCCGCTTCCTACGGCATGACCGCGACGTTCATGCCCAAGCCGATGGTGGGCGACAACGGCAACGGCATGCACGTTCACCAGTCGCTCGCCAGGGACGGGCGGAACCTCTTTCCCGGCGACCTTTACGGCGGGCTCTCCCAGGAGGCGCTGTGGTACATCGGCGGGGTCTTCCGCCACGCCCGCGCTCTCAACGCCTTCACCAATTCCGGGACGAACTCGTACAAGCGCCTCGTCCCGGGCTTCGAGGCCCCGACCTTGCTCGCCTACTCCGCGACCAACCGGTCGGCCTCGGTTCGGATCCCCTTCGTGCACGACCCGAACGCAGCCCGGATCGAGGTGCGTTTCCCCGACTCGAACGGCAACCCCTACTTCACGTTCGCGGCGATGATGATGGCCGGGATCGACGGGATCCGGAACCGGATCGACCCGGGCGACCCGATCGACCGGGACCTCTACGAGCTCAGCCGCGAGGAGGAGCGGAGCATTCCCCGCATCTGCGCGACCCTGGCCGAGGCGCTCGACGAGCTCGACGGCGATCGGGAGTTCCTCACCGCCTCGGGGGTGTTCTCCGACGACATGATCGACGCGTACATCGATCTCAAGATGGAGGAAGTGGACCGGATGCTGATGGCCACGCACCCGTGCGAGTTCGACATGTACTACAGCCTGTGAGCGCAACGAAAGGCGGCCGTTCGGTCCGCCGGTGCGCGCGCGCCGGCCCGCACGGTCCCCGCGGAGGTACATGCACACGGATCTTCGAAGGCGCGTCCTCGAGAACATGAGCACGGCGGTGGTCGTGCTCGACGAAGGATTCCGGGTGGCCGCGCTCAATTCGGCCGCGGAGACGCTCCTCGAGACGAGCGTGCGGCGGAGCGTCGGGCTCCCCTTTGCCCGGCTGGCGCGCGGCGAAGAGTGCGCGGAGCTCGCCGGGCGGGCCCTCGCCGGGGGGCGGGCCTGCGTCGAGCGCAGCGTGCGTCTCGGTCGCCGGCTGGTGGACTGCACGGCCACCCCGCTCGCCGAGGACGACGGTCCGGGGGTGCTTCTCGAGATGTCGGACGTGGAGCACTACCGGCGCGTGAGCGACGAAGGGCGGCTGTTGATGCAGAACGAGTCGGTGGAAGCGGTGGTGCGGGGACTGGCCCACGAGATCCGGAACCCCCTGGGAGGGCTCCGCGGGGCCGCTCAGCTTCTCGAGCGCGAGCTCGGCGGCACCGGGGCGGAAGGGCTCGCCGAGCTCACCGGGATCATCATCTCGGAGGCGGATCGGCTGAGCCTGCTGGTCGACCGTCTGGTGATGCCGGACGCGCCGGTCGAGCACGAGCTGCTCAACGTTCATCGCGTGACCGAGCGCGTGTGCTCCCTGGTCGAGGCCGAATCGGGTTCGGGGGTGGCGATCGCGCGAGACTACGATCCGAGCATTCCCTCCCTTCTCGGCAGCTTCGACCAGCTCGTGCAGGCGGTGCTCAACGTCGTGAGGAATGCGCGGCAGGCGAAGGGCGACCGCCTCGCGGTCCGTACCCGGGTGGTTCACCAGGCCCACATCGGCCGCCGCCAGCATCCGCTCGCCGCCCGCATCGACGTGATCGACGACGGGCCCGGGGTGCCGCCCGATCTCGCCGAGTCGATCTTCTATCCCATGGTGAGCGGGCGCGCGGAGGGGTCCGGGCTCGGACTGCCCATCGCCCAGTCCCTCGTGAGCCGCCACGGAGGCATCATCGAGCACGAGCGCAGTGGCGGCGAGACCGTGTTCACCATTTTGCTCCCCGTTTCGGGGTCGTTCGCGTGACGGCCCGCGCGGACTCCGAGATCTGGGTGGTCGACGACGACCGCTCGATCCGCTTCGTGCTGGAGAAGGCCCTGGCCCGCGCGGGGTTCCGGACCCGCACGTTCGAGACCGGGGACGCCGCTCTTGCCGCGCTCCGCTCCGACCGGCCGCACGCGCTGTTCTGCGACGTGCGGATGCCGGGGACCGACGGCTTCGGGGTGCTGGCGAGGCTCGCCGAGGACCACCCCGACGTGCCCGCGATCATGATGACCGCGTACTCCGACCTCGAGAGCACCGTCTCCGCGTACCGCGAGGGAGCATTCGAGTTTCTCGCCAAGCCCCTCGACATCGACGAGGTGGTGACGGTCGCGGCGCGGGCCGTCGCGAGCGCGGCGGACACGGGAGCGCAAGCCCCGGAGAGCCCGTCCCCGGAGGCGAAGATCGTGGGCTCCGCCTCGGCCATGCAGGAGGTGTTTCGTGCCATTGGCCGGCTCTCGCGCTCCACCGTCACCGTCCTCATCACCGGCGAGTCGGGGACCGGGAAGGAGCTCGTCGCCCGCGCCCTGCACGAGCACAGTCCCAGCGCCAACGGCCCGTTCATCGCGGTGAACACGCCCGCCGTGCCGCCGGAGCTGCTCGAATCGGAGCTCTTCGGACACGAACGCGGCGCGTTCACGGGGGCCCATGCCCGCTACCGGGGCCGCTTCGAGCAGGCCCACGGGGGAACCCTGTTCCTGGACGAGATCGGGGACATGCCGGCCGACCTCCAGACCCGGCTCCTGCGGGTGCTGGCCGACCAGGAGTTCTTTCGGGTCGGGGGACATGCCCCGGTGCGGGTCGAGGTGCGCATCATCGCGGCCACCCACCAGGACCTCGGACAGCGGGTGCGCGAGGGGCGGTTCCGCGAGGATCTCTTCCACCGGCTCAACGTGATCGGAGTGCGGGTGCCGGCCCTGCGCGAACGGCCCGAGGACGTCGGCCCGCTCGCGCGTCACTTCCTGGCCGAGGCGGCGGCGGAGCTCGGGGTGGAGCCCAAGGTGCTTGCGCCGGCGGCCGAAGAGCACCTCGCCCGCCTGCCCTGGCCGGGCAACGTGCGCCAGATCGAGAACACCTGTCGCTGGCTGACGGTCATGGCGGCAGGGCGCGAGGTCCGCGTGGAGGATCTTCCCCCGGAGCTGGGCTCGCCCGAAGGCGGTCCGCCGTCGGCGGCCGCACCGGCCGGCGGGAGCGAAGAGGGATGCGGGTCCGAGAGCTGGGAACAAGCCCTCGCGAAGTGGGCGGACGAGCGGCTTCGGGCCGGCGATATCCGGCTGATGGACGAAGCGGTGCCCCGATTCGAGCGCGCGCTCATCGAAGTCGCCCTTCACCACAGCCGCGGGCTCCGGCACGAGGCGGCCCGGCGGCTCGGCTGGGGGCGCAACACCCTCACCCGCAAGCTCGCCCGCGAGTCCGACCCCTTCCCCGAAGGCAACTGAGGAGCCGGAGGCCGCCGGCTCGACTCTTGCGCGACGGCTCCCTCGCCGGAAACCCGGTTGCAGGGACGCGATCGGGGCGGTCCCTCGCCCGTTGCGGTCTCCAAGTGGCCCGGACCAGCGCCGCGACGAATGCGAATGTCGCGATGGCGCAACCGCGCGACCTTCTCCGCTCCCAACATTGCAGAACCGTAACGTTCTCGACAGCGGCGGTTAAGGAGGGCCGGCGTAGGGTTCGACGCATCCCCCGCGCATGCGGGGCACATCGAGTCGAACCAGCGCTGGAGGCAGCAACGACATGAAACTTCCGACTTCCATTCCAAATCGAGGCGCAATCGCCCTGTTCAGCGCCGGCGCGCTCGCCGGCGCGGTCGTGTTCGGCGCGGCGGAGTCGGTCGCGGTGACCTCGGACTCCGCCCGTTCGCCGGGCGGACCCATCGGAGAGCTTGCCGCGCCCTCGTCGTCCGGCTTCGCGGATCTCGCCGAACGGGTCCAGCCGGCCGTGGTCTTCATCACGGTGGAGAAACCTGCGTCCGTGGCGGCCGGGATGCCGCGCCCGCCGTGGTTCGGGAAGGCCCCGTTCGAGCGCTTCTTCGAGCGGATGCCGTCCCCGTCGAGTCCGCAGTTGCAGGTGGGCTCCGGGTTCTTCATCGACGGGGAGGGTCACATCGTCACGAGCGACCACGTCGTCGCCGGTGCGACGGAGGTAACCGTCACCCTGCACGACGGAACCCGCCACGAGGCGCGGGTGGTCGGCCGGGACTCCCGGACCGATCTCGCGGTGCTCGAGGTTGAGGATGCGGATGCGCGCGCGTGGCTCTCCTTCGGTGACGACGGCGATGCCCGGGTCGGCGACTGGGTGGTGGCGATCGGCAATCCGTTCGGCTTCGGCGGCACGGTGACGGCCGGGATCCTCTCCGCCCGCGGGCGCGACATCCGCGCCGGCGGCTACGGCGACTTCCTGCAGGTCGACGCTCCCATCAACCGCGGCAGCTCGGGCGGACCGCTGTTCGACGCGCGCGGCCGGGTCATCGGGGTGAACGCCGCGATCTACGCCCCGTCCGGCGGCAACGTCGGAATCGGCTTCGCGGTTCCGGCCTCCATCGCCGCCCCGGTGGTGGCCGAGCTCATCGACGAGGGCAAGGTCTCGCGCGGCTGGCTCGGAGTGTCCCTGCAGCCGCTCACCCCCGAGCTCGCGGAGAGCCTCGAAATGGAGCAGGTCGAAGGAGCGCTCGTGGCCGAGGTGGTGGCGGACAGCCCCGCCGCGCACGCCGGCATCCGGCCGGCCGACGTGGTGACCGCGATCGGCGGGCGCTCGATGACGGACGGCAGGACGCTCGCCCGAGAGGTCGGTGCGATGGAGCCGGGGGACGCTCTGACGGTCACCGTGTTCCGCGACGGCAAGCCGCTCGAGATCGCGGTCGAGCTCGGCGGGTGGCCGGAGGCGGGAGGCGAAGCGCCAAGCGACGCCCGGGAGTCCGGAGCCGGCGCGGGGCCGCGCCTCGGGGCGCTCCTGCAACAGCGCGACGGCAAGCTCGTGATCGCCGGCGTGCAACCCGGGAGCCCGGCGGCGCAGGCGCAGTTACGGCGCGGCGACGTGCTGGTCAGCATCGAGAACGAGCCCGTCTCGGACGGCGCGGCCGTGCAGCGCGCGCTGCGCAAGGTGGCCGACGGCGGACGCGAGCATGCGCTGCTGCTCATCGAGCGGCGCGGGCAGCCGCGCTTCGTGGCGGTGCGGGTCGAGATCGCATAGCCTTTCCGGGATCGGGAGAACATGGCCATGATGCGGGCGCTCATCATCGAGGACGACGACGTGGTGGCGAAGTTCATCGCCAAGGGGCTTCGCCAGCACGGGTACCTCGTCGATGTCGCCCGCGATGGCCGCGACGGCCTGTTCCACGCGCTGGAACAGGCCTACGACGTGATGGTGGTCGATCGGATGCTTCCCGGGCTTGACGGCCTTGCCGTCCTCAAGACCGTCCGGTCGGCGGGCAACACCACCCCGATCCTCATCCTGAGCGCCCTTGCCGAGGTCGACAATCGGGTGGAAGGGCTTCGGGCGGGCGGCGACGACTATCTCACCAAGCCGTTCGCGTTCAGCGAGCTCATCGCCCGCCTGGAAGCGCTGCAGCGCCGGCCGCGCGGCGGGGTCGCGACCGACACGGTGTACCGGGCCGGGGATCTGGAGCTGGATCCCCGGCGCCGGACGGTGGCCCGGGCCGGAGAGCTCATTCGGGTGCTTCCGCGGGAATTCGCGCTCCTCGAGTACCTGATGCGGCACCGGGGACAGGTGGTGACGCGGACCATGCTCCTCGAGAACGTCTGGGACTACCACTTCGACCCCCAGACGAACGTGGTGGACGTGCACGTCTCCCGGCTGCGGGCCAAGGTGGATCGTCCGTTCTCCCAGCCGCTCATCGAGACGGTGCGAGGTGTCGGCTACCGGCTGCGGGACCCCGAGGATTGAGCGCGCTCGCGCGATACCTCCGAAGCTCCACGTTCCGACTCGCGGTGGTGTACCTGCTGCTGTTCGAGGGTTCGGTCTGCGTCGTCCTCGGCTTCGTCTACTGGACTACCGCGATGCACCTCGAGGAGGGGGCCGACGCGGCCATCGACCGCGAGCTCCGGAGCCTGACCGCCCGGTTTCGCGGGGGCGGGCTCGCGTCGTTCTCGCGGGTGCTCGAGGATCGGGTTGCCCGCAGCCCGCGCGGGCCGTACATCTACCTTTTCGCCACTGCCGGCCGGCGTGCGCTCGCGGGCAACGTGAGCGGCTGGCCGGACGCGGCGTCGGCCTCGGGCGGGTGGGTCGAATTTCCGCTCTGGGCCGCCCGCGAGCCCGACGACACCCCCCATCTCGCGCGGGCCCGGATATCGGTCCTTCCCGGCGGCCTGCTGCTGCTCGTCGGCCGCGACATGCACGAGATCGACCGGGCGTGCCGGCGGATTCGGCTCGCCCTCGCGTGGAGCTTCGGCCTGACCCTGATCCTCGCGGTGCTCGGAGCGTTCGCGATGGGCCGCGGGACGATGCGCCGGATCGACGCGATCAACCGGGCGAGCCGGGAGATCATGCGCGGCGACCTTGCGCGCCGCATCCCGACCCGCGGCACGCGTGACGATTTCGACCAGCTCGCCGAGCAGCTCAATGCGATGCTCGACCGGATCCAGGAGCTCATGGACGGGATCCGTCGGGTGACCGACGACATCGCGCATGACCTCAAGACGCCCCTGACCCGGCTTCGCACCCGGCTCGAGGAGCTGCGCGACTCGGGCGGCCTTGGCTCCGATTCGGCGGAGTCGGTGGAAGCGGCGATCGGAGAGTCGGACCGGCTTCTCGCCACTTTCGCGGCCCTGCTCCGCATCGCTCGGGTGGAATCCCATGGGAGCCGGGAAGGATTCACCGGACTGGACCTTGGCGCCCTTGCCGGCGACGCGGTCGACCTTTACGAACCGTACGCGCACGAGAGCGGTCGCGAGCTCGTGTTCCGCGGCGCCGGCCGCGAGCTGCCGGCGACGGGCGACCGCGATCTCCTGTTCCAGGCCCTGTCGAACCTCGTGGACAATGCGCTCCGGCATGGAGAGGGGAGGGTGGTCGTGGAGGCCGGGATGGCGCCGGCCCCGGGCGGCGGACCCGGCGCGCGGATCGTCGTGCGGGACGAAGGTCCCGGAGTCCCCGAGGAAGACCGCGAACGCGTGTTTCGACGCTTCGTCCGGCTCGAGGCGAGTCGCAACACGACCGGGAACGGACTCGGGCTCGCTCTGGTGGAGGCGGTCGCGATCCTGCATGGCGGGCGGGTCGAGCTCGCGGAGAACGAGGCGTCGCGCGGCGGGGCCGGGCTGCGCGTGACCCTGCTCCTTCCGGTCGGAGAACCGTCGCCGGGGTCCGAAGGGGAGCGGTCGCAGGGCATCGAATCGGCGTTTGCACACCGCACGGACGTCGGGCACGCGGGCGGATAGCGGCCGCACTCCGGAGTCCGATCGCAGGTTCGAAGCCTGTGGTATCGTGCCGCCCGGTCGCGGGTCGCGGAGCAGGAAATGAGCGGCGAATCTCGGAAGGTGGCGTTCATCGGACTTGGCGTCATGGGCTTCCCGATGGCGGGACATCTCGCCGCCGCGGGTCACGAGGTGACGGTGTACAACCGAACCCGTTCGCGCGCCGAGGAATGGCTCGCGAGCCATCGGGGCCGAGCCGAGGACACGCCGGGCGCGGCCGCCCGCGGGGCCGAGGTCGTGTTCGCGTGCGTCGGCAACGACGACGATCTTCGATCCGTCGTGCTCGGGCCGGACGGGGCGTTCGCCGGAATGCAGGCCGGAGCCGTCTTCGTCGACCACACGACCGCGTCGGCGGTCGTCGCACGCGAGCTCCACGCGCAGGCGCGGGACCTGGGCTTCGAGTTTCTCGACGCGCCGGTCTCGGGTGGACAGGCGGGGGCCGAGAACGGCGTGCTCGCGGTCATGTGCGGGGGGGACGAGGAGACTTTCGCGCGGGCGGGTCCGGTCATGGACTGCTATTCGAAGGTGTGTTCGCTCATCGGCCCGCCCGGAGCCGGCCAGCTCACCAAGATGGTCAACCAGATCTGCATCGCGGGAGTCGTCCAGGGCCTTTCGGAGGCGACCAATTTCGCGGTCCGGGCCGGACTCGACACCGGCAAGGTGCTCGATGTCATCTCGCAGGGGGCGGCCGGTTCGTGGCAGATGCAGAACCGCATGCCGACGATGGTCCGCGACGAGTTCGAGTTCGGCTTCGCGGTGGACTGGATGCGCAAGGACCTCGGGATGTGCCTTGCCGAAGGCGACCGGATCGGCGCGCGCCTGCCCCTCACCGCGCTGGTCGACCAGTTCTACGCGGAGGTCCGGGCGATGGGAGGCGGGCGCTGGGATACTTCGTCGCTGATGCGGCTGCTCACCCGAACGTGAGTCGCCCCGAGTCGTGACCGGCGCCGACCCGGGTCGACCGCATCGTTCGCCGCCGCCGGCCGGTGCCGCCGGCCGGCGCCCGGGTTGACCGCGAAGGAGGAAGACGCAGTGCAGGGACGCGTACCGGTGAGCGGTCACGGAGGCGCCTGAACCGTGGACCGAAAGAAGCTCCTCGTCCTCGCCGCGGTCGCGGTGGTCGTCGCTCTGTTCTTCACGCTCGATCTCGGGCGTTACCTGGACCTCGAGTTCCTGCAGGCCCAGCGCGGCCGGATGCACGATCTGTTCCTTGCCCGTCCCCTTCTGGTCGGTGCGGTGTTCTTCGCGATTTACGTCGCGGTCACCGGCCTGTCCTTGCCTGGCGCCGCCGTCCTGACCCTCGTCGCGGGCGCAATCTTCGGCCTTGGATGGGGGACCGTCATCGTCTCCTTCGCGTCGACCCTTGGTGCGACCTGCGCCTTCCTGCTCGCCCGTTACCTTGCCCGGGACACGGTGCGACGCCGGTTCGCGGGGGCGCTCGAGCGAATCGACGGCGGCGTTCGCAAGGACGGGGCGTTCTACCTCTTCACCCTGCGCCTCGTGCCGGTGTTCCCGTTCTTCATCATCAACCTCGCGATGGGGTTGACGTCCATGCGGGTGCTGGCGTTCGCGTTCGTGAGCCAGGCCGGCATGCTGCCGGGAACCCTCGTGTACGTGAACGCCGGGACCCGGCTCGGGGAGCTCGAGAGTCTGGCCGGAATCCTGTCTCCGGCCATCCTCCTCTCCTTCGCCCTGCTCGGCGTCTTTCCGCTCGTCGCGAAGAAGATCGTCGACGCGCTCCGCGCCCGGCGGATCTACCGCGGCTACCGGCGCCCGAAGCGCTTCGAACGCGATCTCGTGGTGATCGGGGCGGGCTCCGCGGGGCTCGTGAGCTCGCTCATCGGCGCGACGGTCCGGGCGCGCGTCACCCTCGTCGAGAAGGACGAGATGGGAGGGGATTGCCTCAACACCGGCTGCGTCCCCTCGAAGAGCCTCATCCGGACCGCGAAGTTCCTCTCGCACGTCGCACGCGCGGAGGAGCTCGGGGTTCGCGGCGCCACCGCGGACTTCGACTTCGCGCAGGTGATGGATCGGGTTCACCGCAACATCGAGCGCATCGCTCCGCACGACTCGGTCGAGCGCTACGAGGGCCTGGGGGTCGATTGCGTTCGCGGCGAGGCGTTCATCGAGTCTCCCTTCGCGGTGCGCGTCGGGGAGCGCACCATCACGACCCGCAACATCGTCGTCGCGACCGGCGCGGCTCCCGTCGTGCCGCCGATCCCCGGCATCGAGGACGTCGCCCCCCTCACGTCCGAGACCGTATGGGGGCTCCGACACCTCCCCTCCCGCCTCGTCGTCGTGGGCGGCGGGCCCATCGGGTGCGAGCTCGCCCAGTGCTTCGCGCGATTCGGGTCGGAGGTGTCCCAGATCCAGACGCACGCGCGCGTGCTGCCGCGCGAGGACCCCGAGTTCTCCGAGCTCGTTGCCGAGCGGCTCCGGGGCGAGGGCGTCGACCTGCTCACCGAACACCGCGCGAGCGCGTTCACGCGCGACGGCGGGCGCAAGACGATCACCTGCACGGCCGCGGACGACGAGGTCCGCGAGATCGAGTTCGACGAAGTGATCCTGGCCGTCGGACGTGCCCCGCGCACGGCCGGGTTCGGACTCGAGGAGCTCGGTATCGAGACGGCTCGCGGCGGGGTGGTCGAGACGGACGACTTTCTCGCCACGCGCTTTCCGAACATCTACGCCTGCGGCGACGTCGCGGGCCCGTATCAGTTCACCCACACCGCGTCCCACCAGGCCTGGTATGCCTCGGTAAACGCCTTGTTCGGCGGGCTCAAGCGCTTCCGGGCGGACTATTCGGTGGTGCCCTGGGCGACTTTCACCGATCCCGAGGTCGCAAGGGTGGGGCTCAACGAGATCGAGGCCACCGAGCAGGGGATCCCGTTCGAAGTGACCCGATACGGATTCGACGACCTCGACCGGGCCATCGCCGACTCCGAAGCCCATGGGCTCGTCAAGGTGCTGACGGTGCCCGGCAAGGATCGGATACTCGGGGCGACCATCGCCGGCGAGCACGCGGGCGACCTCCTGATGGAGTTCGTCCTCGCGATGCGCCACGGGCTCGGGCTGAAGAAGCTGCTCGGCACGATCCACGTCTATCCCACGATGGCCGAGGGCGCCAAGTTCGCAGCCGGAAACTGGAGGCGCGAGCACGCTCCGGAGCGGGTCCTGCGGTGGCTCGAGCGCTACCATCGCTGGCGGCGTGGTGGAAGTTGACGTGAGCCGACCGCCGCCGGTCGGCCTGATCGCCACGGATCTCGACGGCACGCTCCTCGGCTCGGACCATACGTTGGGGTCGCGCGATGCGCTCGCCCTCAGGGAGCTCGGCGAGGCCGGCGTGGTCCGCGTGGTCGCGACCGGGCGATCGCTCGTGGCGGCGGAGCGGGTCCTCGATCGCGCAGTCCCGATCGACTACCTGGTGGTGTCGAGCGGGGCCGGAATCCTCGATTGGGGGTCCCGACGGTTGCTCCGCCGGCACGCGTTCGAGGCGGGAGACGTGCGCCGGGTGGCCGAGGCGCTGCGCCGTTTCGGGGTCGACTTCATGGCCCACGATCCGGTGCCGGACGACCATCGGTTTCGATACGTGCGGGCGCGTCCGGGCAATCCGGACTTCGAACGGCGCATCGGGAGGTACGGCGAGTTCGCCGCGCCGTGGGACGATGGCGGCGGTGCGGGCACGAGGCCGGACGACGGAACCGGCCCCCTCCCGGCGGCCTGCCAGTTCGTGGCCATCCTCGAGCCCGGCGAGGACGCGCTCCACGATCGGCTGGGCACCGGGTTGTCGGACTTCGCGGTGGTCCGGAGCACTTCGCCCCTGGACGGGCGTTCAATCTGGGTCGAGGTGCGCCCGCGCGGGGTGAGCAAGGAGTCCGCGGTGGCGTGGCTTGCCGCCCGCCACGGTCTCGACGCGGGGCGGACCGTCGCGGTCGGCAACGACTACAACGACTGCGGCATGTTGCGGTGGAGCGCCAACCCCTTCGTGGTGGGCAACGCCGCCCCCGAGCTGCTGGAACGGTACCGTGTCGTCGCGTCGAACGACGCCGGAGGATTCAGCGATGCGGTGCGGACGGTGAACCGCGACGGGGGCGGATTCGCCCGCGCCGCAGCCCCGGCCGAAGGCTAGCCCGGCTGCGCCTCGGACCGACGGGACATGGTCGAACCCGCCCATCTTCGTCCGAAGCCCCGTCGCGCCCTGCCAGGAGAAATGCAGGCACTTCTCTTGGTGGCAGCCTCGTACGCCTCGGTGCTGAAACCGGTTTGCAAACTTGAACCATCCGCAAAGATCGGGCCCCCTCGAGGAGCCTAGTTGACGGCGTCGCGAAGGGTCTTGCCCGGCTTGAAGGACGGGACTATCGAGGCGGAGATGGTGATGCTCTCCCCGGTACGGGGATTGCGCCCCTGACGTGCGGGACGCCTCTTCGTCGAGAACGTGCCGAACCCCGCGATGGTGACGGTCTCTTCCCGTGCAAGGGCGTCGCTGATTGCCGAGAAGACCGCGTTGACCGCGCTGTCCGCAACGGGCCTGGACAACGACGCCTGGTTGGCTACATGGGCCGCAATGTCTGACTTTTTCATTGGTTCTTTCCTTCCGTGTCGTGGTTGACTACCGGTCCTCCAGCCTGCGATGGAAGACCCCGGATCCGTGCTGCCGTGCGAGGGCGGCGAAATAGGTTCTGAAGTGGGATACGGCGCTGAATCCGTTGGCGGCCGCATCGAACGCCATCCATCCCTCGGGAGTCCGAAGAAACCGGAAAGTCATCCAAACCGGCGCCGTCGGAGCGCTCGTTATCCGTGCGAGCACCGACGCCTCGTCTCCCCATCGCAGGAAGCGGGTCGGATAGATGTCGACCCTCGCTGCCCCGGGCGGTCCCGGCACGAGGTTGCTGGCGAGCGCGTCGATGAACATGGCCCTGATGCGCGCGGAGAACTTTTCGCGTTCCGCGTTGCTGAAGCGTTGGTAGAACGGGCCGGCCGCCCGCCGGGCCATCGTGTCGAAGTCGAAGTGAGGAGCGAGCCGTTCATCCAGGAACGCTCTGACCGCCTCTCGATCCGTGGTTGCCGCGGTGGGAAGGAAGTCCACTACGCGCGCAAGCGCGACGATCCGCCCGGGGGAGATGGTCGCCGGAGACTGCGTGCCCGCTCCGGCGGTGCCGATGCCGAGCGCAATGCAGCAGGCGAGACCCGCGAGTCGCACCGGCGGCTACTTGGTCACGTCCGCCGCCCCCGTTTCCAAGCGTCTGGTCGGTTCACGAGATTTCCTCGAAGGGGTTGGCTGACAGTCGAGCGTGATGCCGTCCGCTCCAGAGTCGATTACCACGTGCCCGCCGTCGACCAGGCTGCCGAACAGCAGCTCGTCCGCCAGTGGGCGCTTTACCTGCTCCTGGATGACGCGCGCCATCGGGCGCGCACCCATCGTTGGGTCGAATCCGCGCTCCGCGAGCCAGTCCCGCGCGGCGGCGGTGAGCTCGAGGGTGACCCGCTTTTCCTCGAGCTGGGATTCGAGCTCGAAAATGAACTTGTCGACGATCCGCCCGATGACGCTCCGGTCGAGCTGGTCGAACTCGACCACCGCATCGAGCCGGTTCCTGAACTCGGGAGAGAAAGTCTTCGCGATGGCCTCCATCGCGTCAGGCGAGTGATCCTGGGTCGTGAAGCCCATCGAGCGGCGGTGGCGCTGCTCGGCGCCCGCGTTGGTCGTCATCACGACCGCGACGTTACGGAAATCGGCCTTGCGCCCGTTGTTGTCGGTGAGCGTGCCATGGTCCATGACCTGGAGCAGGATGTTGAAGACATCCGGGTGCGCCTTCTCGATCTCGTCCAGCAGCAGGACCGAATGGGGGTGCTTGTTGATCACCTCGGTAAGGAGGCCGCCCTGGTCGAATCCCACGTATCCGGGCGGCGCCCCGATGAGCCGGGAGACCGTGTGCCGCTCCATGTACTCCGACATGTCGAAGCGCACCAGCTCGACGCCGAGCGCGATGGCAAGCTGGCGCGTGACCTCCGTCTTGCCCACCCCGGTCGGTCCCGCGAGGAGGAAGCAGCCGACCGGGCGGTTCGGGTCGCGCAGCCCCGAGCGTGACGTCCTGACCGCCGCCACCAGGGTCTCGATCGCCTGGTCCTGCCCGAACACCATCATCTTCAGGTCGCGGCCGAGGTGGCGCATGACCTCCCGGTCCGAACGCGAGACCGAACGCGGCGGGATCCGTGCAATCTTCGCCACGACCGCCTCCACCTCCGCGACTCCGATCGTCTTCTTGCGCCTCGACGGCGGGAGCAGGCGCTGGGATGCCCCGGCCTCGTCGATCACGTCGATGGCCTTGTCGGGAAGGAGTCGATCGTTGATGTACCGGTCGGCAAGGCTGACCGCGGCCTCGAGGGCCTGGCGGGTGAACCGCACCTCGTGGTGCTCCTCGAACCGGGACTTGAGCCCCTTGAGGATCCGTCCGGTCTCATCGAGCGAGGGTTCGTTGATCTCGATCATCTGGAATCGGCGCGAAAGCGCGCGATCCTTGTCGAAGATTCCGCGGTACTCGGTGTAGGTCGTCGATCCGATGCACCGCAGCTCGCCCGAGGCGAGCATCGGCTTGATGAGATTGGAGGCGTCCATCACCCCGCCCGAAGCGGCTCCCGCCCCGATGATGGTGTGGATCTCGTCGATGAAGAGGATCGACTTCGGCTTCTTGCGGAGCTCCGCAAGCAGGCCCTTGAGACGCTTCTCGAAATCGCCCCGATACTTCGTTCCCGCGAGGAGCGAGCCCAGATCGAGGGTGTAGATGGTGGCGCCCTCCATGACCTCCGGGACATCTCCTTCGACGATCAGCTTCGCGAGCCCTTCCGCAATCGCCGTTTTTCCGACGCCGGCGTCACCCACGAGCAGCGGGTTGTTCTTGCGCCGGCGGCAGAGGATCTGGATCGTGCGCTCCACCTCGTGGCGACGCCCGATGAGCGGGTCGGTGCGTCCTTCCTCGGCCTGCCGGTTGAGGTTGATCGCGAACGACTCGAGCGGTGACGTCCCGCCCTGCTCGGCTGTCTTGCCTTCCTCTCCCGCAGCCGGCTGGGAGCCGCCCTCCCCGCCGTCCGAAACCTTGGAAATCCCGTGCGAGATGAAGTTCACCACGTCGAGGCGGGTAATGCTCTGGCGGTTGAGGAGGTACGCGGCGTGCGCCTCGCGCTCGCCGAACAGGGCGACGAGGACGTTGGCGCCCGTGACGTGCTTCTTCCCCGAGGACTGGACGTGGAACAGCGACCGCTGCAGGACACGCTGGAATCCCAGGGTGGGCTGCGTCTCGCGTTCGTCGCCGGGTGCGAGGGCCGGAACCGTTTCGGCGAGATGCCGGCGCAGCTCGTTCTCGAGCTGCGGGATGTCCGCCCCGCAGGCGCGCAGCACCTCCAGCGCGTCGCGGTTCGACAGCAGGGCGAGAAGCAGATGCTCGACGGTCATGAACTCGTGGCGCTGCTCGCGCGCGGAGCGGAACGCCTGGTTCAACGTGGCTTCGAGCTCTTTGCCGAGCATCTCTCAAGCTCCTCGAAAGCCGTCGGAGAACCTGGTCCTCACGCGTGTTCCATGGTGCAAAGGAGCGGATGCTGGTGCTCGCGCGAGAAGCGGTTCACCTTGCTCACCTTGGTCTCCGCGATTTCGCGCGAGAAGGTTCCGCAGACTCCCTTGCCCCGTGTATGGACGTGCAGCATCACCCTCACCGCCTGCTCCCGGTCCATGGCGAAGAACCGTTCCAGCACCCCGACCACGAACTCCATCGGAGTATAGTCGTCATTGAGCAGCACCACGTTGTACCGGGGCGGCTCCTCGACCTTCGGCTCCGATTCTTCGATCTCGAGCACTCCCTCGGGAGTGCTCGCCGGGTCCGGTGTGTTGGCCATGGCGCTTGATTCTATCGCAACGCGCCGCCGGGGCGAGCGTTCCCACCGGCCGTTTCGGGGCAGGCCGGCGGTCAACGGCACGAATTCGCGTCCCGCGCGGCCCCACGCTTGGTCCGGGCGGGGAAACTGTGATGGAATGCGCGCCTTCCGCGGCGGGCCGGGCGGCCCGCGCAGTCCGCGCCTGAACGAAGAGGAACGAGATGGCTCCCGAGACTTCCACCGACGCCCTGGTCGCCGCCGGGGTCCGTACCTACGTGCCCAACTACGCTCCCAAGCCGGTGGTGTTCGACCACGGAGAGGGTTCCCGCCTCTGGGACATCGACGGGCGGGAGTACATCGATCTCGGCACCGGGATCAGCGTGAACTCCTTCGGTCACCGGCATCCGGACCTGGTGGCGGCGGTGACCGCCCAGGCGGGCCGTCTGCTGCACGTGAGCAACCTCTACTACGTCGAGTCCACCGTGCGGCTGGCGCAGGAGCTGGTGGACTCGACGTTCGCCGAGCGGGTCTTCTTCTGCAACTCGGGGGCGGAGGCCAACGAGGCGGCCATCAAGATCGTGCGCAAGCGCGCGAGCGAGGCGGACCGGGGGCCCGAGGAACGCGAGATCATCACGTTCGAGGGCTCGTTCCACGGGCGCACCCTCGCGACCGTGACGGCGACCGCGCAGCCGAAGTACCAGGAGGGGTTCGAACCGCTGCCGGGAGGGTTCACGTACTGCCCCTTCAACGATCCGGAGGCGATCGAGGCCGCCATCTCCGACCGCACCTGCGCGGTGATGCTGGAGCCGGTGCAGGGCGAAGGCGGGGTGACACCGGCCCGGCAGGGCTTCCTCCGCCATGTCCAGGACCTCTGCCGCCGCCACGATGCCCTGCTGGTGCTCGACGAAATTCAGTCCGGGATGGGTCGCAGCGGGAAGTTCTTCGCCCATGAATGGGAGCGCGGCATCGAGCCGGACGTGGTCACCATGGCGAAGGCGCTCGCCGGGGGGCTGCCCATGGGGGCGGTGCTCGTCGGCGCGCGGGCGGCGGATGCGCTCTCGGCGGGCACGCACGGTTCGACATTCGGCGGGAATCCGGTCGCGGCGGCGGCTGCGCGGGTCGCGGTCGGCCTCGCCGGGTCGTCCGATCTCCTCGCGAACGTCGTCCGCCAGGGCGATGCGTTCCGGATGTTCCTGAACCGGATCGACTCCGAGCTCGGCCTCTTCGCGGATGTGCGAGGAAGGGGTCTGCTCATCGGGGCGGAGCTGGGCGAGGCGTACGCGGGCAAGGCCGGGGCCCTCGTGGATGCCTGCGCGGACGAAGGCGTGATCGTGCTGGTGGCCGGCCCGAGCGTGCTGCGCCTCCTCCCGCCGCTCAACATCAGCGACGAGGACGTGAGCGAGGCCACGCAGCGGATGGAGCGCGCGTTCCGGGCGTTCGCCGCGAGCTGAGCGGACCGGGAGCGAGGAGGCGCCGGGGGCCATCCATCCGGCTCCGGCGCTTCGCCTGAATCCGGCATCCCCGCGGGCGGGCGGGAACGGCGTGGTCAGCGTGCCCCGTTCCCGTCCGGGGTGGCGAGAAGCCGGTCGAGGATCCCTTCGTACATCCGGCTCAGCCGGTCGAGGTCGGCGCACGCCACCCGCTCGTCGACCTGGTGGATGGTGGCATTGACCGGCCCGAGCTCGATCACCTCCGCGCCGGTCGGGGCGACGAACCGCCCGTCGGAGGTTCCGCCGGCCGTCGAGAGCGTCGGCTCGACCCCGGACACCTCCCGCACGGCCGACTTCGCGGCCTCGACGAGCCTCCCTCCGCGGGTAATGAAGGGGGCTGCGGAATGCTCCCATTCGATGCTCCACCGAAGGCCGTGGCGTTCGAGCACCGTTTCCACCCGAGCGCGGATGACCGCATCGTCAAGCGCCGGCGAGTAGCGGAGGTTGAAATCGGCTTCGAGGGTGGCCGGCACGACGTTCACCGCGCCGGTGCCGGACCGGATGTTCGAGACCTGGAAGCGGGTCGGCGGGAAGTCGTCGCTCCCCTCGTCCCATTCGATCCCGAGGATTTCCGCGATTGCGGCGCACGCCCCGTGGATGGGGTTCACGGTCCGTTCGGGATATGCGACATGTCCCTGCACCCCGTGCACGGCGAGCCGGCCGTTGAGGGAGCCGCGCCGGCCGTGCTTGATCGTGTCGCCCACCCGTTCGGTGCTGGACGGCTCGCCGACCACGCACCAGTCGATGACGTCGGAGAGGGTGTCGACCACCCGCCGGGTCCCGTCCCGGGCGGGGCCCTCTTCGTCGCTCGTCACCAGGAGCGCGATCGATCCGGCGGGGGCCGGATGCCGTTCGGTGAACCGCGCACAGGCGGTGACCATCGCGGCGAGGCTGCCCTTCATGTCCGCCGACCCGCGTCCGTGCAGGTAGCCGTCCTTCAGCACCGGCTCGAACGGGTGGGTCGACCAGGCGTCCTTCGGCCCGGGAGGCACGACGTCGGTGTGACCGAGAAAGACGAACAGGGGCGGCTTCGTCCCGCGCCGGGCCCACAGGTTGCTGACCTCGCCGAAGGGCAGGGAGCGGACCCGGAATCCGAGGGCGTGCAGATGGCCGGCGAGAAGGTCCTGGCAGCCCGCGTCCTCGGGGGTGATCGACGGGCGGCGGACGAGCTCGCAGGCGAGCTCAAGCGTCGATGTCGGCATGTCCGCGCTGCATCTGGCGCATGAGCCAGACGGTCTGTCCGGCAATGAACGCGAACGTCAGGCCGATGACGCCGTAGAACTTGAAGTCCACCCACACATCGGTGCTGTAGCGGAACGCGACGAAGAGGTTGGCCGCGCCGAGAAGCACGAAGAATGCGGTCCACCCCAGGTTGAGTCGCGTCCAGGCGGAGTCGGGAAGGGTCACCCGCGAGTCCATCAGGCGCTGGACGATCGGCTTCGAGCCGATGAACTGGCTCCCGAGGAAGACGAGGGCGAACCCCCAGTTGACGAGAGTGGTCTTCCACTTGATGAAGCGCTCGTCCCCGAGGGCGAGGGTGAGGCCGCCGAGGACGACGACCAGGGCGAGGGTCACCAGGTGCAACTTCTCGATGCGCCCGTGGCGAAGCCGCATGTAGCCGACCTGAAACAGCGTCGCGACGATGATGACGGCGGTCGCGACCATGATTCCGCGCTGCGGATCGTCTTCGAGCTTGAAGGCGATGAAGAACAGGGCGACCGGGAAGAAATCGAACAGGAGCTTCTTCATGGCTGCGGATCATACGTTACACTCGTTTGCGTCTCCTCCCGGCGTATCCGTTTTGGCCACCGTCCCCCGACACCAGCAGCGCGTCCTCTCGGGCATGCGACCTACCGGACGCCTCCACCTCGGTCACTATCGCGGCGTGCTCATGAACTGGATCAAGCTCCAGCACGAGTACGAATGCTATTTCTTCGTCGCCGACTGGCACGCGCTCACCACCCACTACGACGACCGCGAGGTAATCTCGGATACGGTGCTCGACATGGTGATCGACTGGCTCGCGTGCGGTATCGATCCGGCCGACGCGCGGCTGTTCATCCAGTCGCGCATACCCGAGCACGCCGAGCTGCACCTCCTGCTCTCCATGGTCACGCCGCTCGGGTGGCTCGAGCGGGTTCCGAGCTACAAGGACCAGCGAGAGCGCCTGAACGAGCGCGACCTCGACACCTACGGCTTTCTCGGCTACCCGGTGCTCCAGAGCGCGGACATCCTCATCTATCGGGCGGGCCTCGTCCCGGTGGGCGAAGACCAGGCGGCGCATGTCGAGGTGACGCGGGAGATCGCCCGGCGCTTCAACTTCATCTTCGGACGAGAGCCCGACTTCGAGGAACGGGTGGAGGCCGCGACCAGGAAGATGGGAAAGCGCAACGCGCGCCTGTACCGCGACCTTCGCCGTCGCTACCAGGAGCAGGGCGACGAGGAGGCGCTCGCGACCGCACGGGCCCTGCTCGAGACGCAGCAGAACATCTCCATCGGCGACCGGGAACGGCTGATGGGGAATCTCGACGGCGGCGGGCGGGCGATCCTGCCCGAGCCGCAGGTGCTGCTGACGCCGGCGTCGCGAATGCCGGGAGTGGACGGACAGAAGATGTCCAAGTCCTACGGCAATACCATCGAGCTGCGCGAGGATCCCGATTCGATTGCCGAAAAGCTGCGCCGGATGCCGACCGATCCGGCGCGGGTGCGAAGGACCGATCCCGGAGAACCGGAGAAGTGCCCGGTCTGGAAGCTGCACGCGATCTATTCCGACGAGAAGTGCCGCGAATGGGTGCAGCAGGGTTGCCGGAGCGCGGGAATCGGGTGCCTGGATTGCAAGCAGCCGCTGATCGACGTGGTGCTCGCGGAGCTCGAGCCCATCCGGCGCCGGGCCCTGGAGTACTCTTCCGAGCCCGACGTCGTCCGGTCGATTCTTCAAAATGGCTGCGAAGAGGCCCGCGAGGTGGCCGGCGAGACCATGGAGGAGGTACGCCGGGCGATGGGCTTCGACTATCGTTGAACCGGACGGGAGCCGCGCCCGCCGGTCCCTGATGCCATGAACCCCCAGGTCCAGGCGCCTTCGCAGCAGGAGATGCCGTTCGCGCTCGTGCACGGCACGGCCGTCACCGAGCTGCCCCGGGATCTCTACATCCCGCCCGATGCGCTGGAGGTGTTCATCGAGGCATTCGAAGGACCGCTCGACCTTCTGCTCTATCTCATCCGCCGCCAGAATCTCGACATCCTGGACATTCCCATCGCGGAGATCACCCGGCAGTACGTCGAGTACGTGGATCTCATGCGCGAGCTTCGGCTCGAGCTCGCCGGGGAGTATCTCGTGATGGCCGCGACCCTGGCCGAGATCAAGTCGCGGCTGCTGCTGCCCCGGCCGGCCGCGGCGCAGGAGGAGGAAGCGGACCCGCGCGCGGATCTCGTGCGGCGCCTCCAGGAGTACGAACGGTTTCGCCGCGCCGCGGAAGCCATCGACGACGTGTCTCGGGATGGACGGGACTTCTTCGTCGCCGGGGTCGATGCGAGCGCAATCGAGCCGTGGCGCCCGCCTCCCCGGGTCTCGCTCGCCGATCTCGCGGCGGCCTTCGCGGACGTCATCTCCCGGGCCGCGATGTACGCGACACACCACGTCGCGCGGGAGACCCTGTCCGTGCGCGATCGCATGGCCTCGGTGCTCGCCCGGCTCGGCAGGGAGGGAGCCGGGCACGTGGAGTTCACTTCGCTGTTCACCCCGTCGGAGGGACGCGCGGGGGTGGTGGTGACCTTGCTCGCGCTCCTCGAGCTGTGGCGCGAGCGCGCGATCGATCTCGTGCAGACCGGTCCCTTCGCCCCCATCCACGTACGGCGAGGTTCATGAGCGATCGTTTCGAGGATCAATTCCGGCCCATCGTCGAGGTCGTGCTGCTGGCCGCGGAGGGCCCGGTCGCGGTCGACGAGCTCGTAGCGCTTGCCGCCACCGAGAGCGACATGAGCACGCAGGAGCTCCGGGACGCGGTGCGGCGCGTCATCGCGGAACTCGCGACGGAGTGCGAGGGGCGCGGGGTCCAGCTCCGGGAGGTCGCGAGCGGATTCCGGTACCAGGTGCGCGAAGAGTACGCTCGCTGGGTCGCCCGGTTCCTCGGCGAGCGGCCCGCCCGCTATTCGCGCGCCCTCCTCGAGACCCTCGCGCTCATCGCGTACCGCCAGCCGATAACCCGCGGTGAAATCGAGGACGTGCGCGGCGTGGGGGTCAGCACTTCCATCATGCGCACGCTTCACGAACGCGAGTGGATCCGGGTGCTCGCTCATCGCGACGTCCCGGGCCGGCCCGCGCTCTATGGCGTCACGCGCAAGTTTCTCGATGATTTCGGCCTGAAGAGCATCGAGGAGCTGCCCGCGCTGGACCCGATTCGTGACGTGCAGCCGGCCGATCTCTTCCCGGCCGGAGACCTGGGAGCCAAGAATGGATCCGGAACGCAAGCCCTCGGACCCGGCCCCGCCGGCGGACGAGAAGACCGAAGCGCCGGCGCGGAGCGGGCGGAAGACGGCTCCCCGGAAGGGGAGTCGGAAGCCGCCGGAGAATAGGGGCTCGCGCACCGGGCCGGGGCGGGGCTCGCGCAAGGATTCGCGTCCGGCCGGCTCCGGGACGGGACGAAGCGGGGATCGCCGTCGCGACGCGGGGCCCCCGCCCGCGCGCAAGAGGCCCGCGTTCGGCGGGGAGCTCGACTCCTCCGAGGAGCCGTCCCGCGGCCGGCGTCCGTCCGCGCGGTCGGGCAAGACCGGGGCCACGCGGAAGAGGGCGACGTCCGGCGAACGATCCGGGTCGTCCGAGGGGCCGCATCGCGGGCCGCGTCCGTCCGCGCGGTCGGGCCGTTCCGGCAAGGATTCGCGAAGGGGAACGGCCGCGCCCGGCCGCGCCCGGGACGGCCGGGCTCGCCTGGCGCGGGGGGGGGCCGGCACGCCGCCGGACTTCCCGGCAGGGGCGGCGCGCACGCGGCGGGGCGGGACCGACACGCCGCGGTAGTTCCGGGCAGGGGAACCGGCATCGCGGCGGGGCGGCGGCGGGCGGCCGGGCGGCCCGCGAGCGAAGGCGGGTTCGGGCCCGGATCCGGCCTCGTCCGGACCGGAGCGCGACCGAAGCCGTTCCCGGCCCGGGACCTCTAGCCGGCGGGGTCCTCCCACCCGGACTCGGACGCGGCAGGGTCCCGAGGACGGGCACGGGAGGAAGGCGGTTCGTTCCGGAGCGCGAACGCGTTCGGCCGGATGGGCGAAGGACCGCGCGGGACCGCCCGATCGCGCCCGGGAGGAGGGCGGTCGCTCACCGCCCGCGCAGACGGCTGACGACGATTCCTTCGAACGCGTCCAGAAGCGTCTCGCCGCGGCCGGGATCGGCTCCCGCCGGGCGGGGGGTCGGTGGGGGGGGGGGGGGGGGGGGCGGGGCGACAGGGCCGCGGGGGCCCCGGGGGCCCCGGCGGGGCCCGGGCGGGCGGTGGATGGAGGGGTGGCGGAGGGGCGGGTCCGGATCAACGGCCGCGTGGCCGCCGCGGGCACCCGGATTCGCGCCGGCGATCAGGTCCGGATCGACGGTCGTCGCGTGTTCGTGCCGGCGGAAGAGACCTGCCGCCTTCTCGCCTACCACAAGCCGCCGGGCGAGGTGACGACGCGCCGGGACCCGGAGGGTCGGCCCACGGTATTCGAGCGCCTGCCTCGCCTGCGCTTCGAGCGCTGGGTGGCCATCGGGCGGCTCGACATCAACACTTCGGGACTGATGCTGTTCGCCACCCACGGCGAGCTCGCCCACCGACTGATGCACCCGCGCTATGCGATGGACCGCGAGTACGCCGTCCGGGTCCTCGGGAGCGTGGACCCGGGGATGATCAGGAACCTCGAGCACGGCGTGGAGCTGGACGACGGCCCGGCCCGGTTCCTCAGCATCGAGGACGAAGGTGGGGAGGGAGCCAACCACTGGTACCGGGTCGTTCTGGGGGAGGGCCGGAATCGCGAAGTCCACCGCATGTGGGAGTCGCAGGGGGTACGGGTCAGCCGGCTCATGCGAACCCGTTTCGGACCGGTTCGGCTTCCTTCGCGCCTTCCCGCCGGCGCGTTCATGGACGTGCCGGCGCACGAGCGTGCCGCGCTGTTCGAGGCGGCCGGCCTCGAGGACCCCGGGCCTCCCGCCGCGGTCAGGCGCCGAGCGAGTCTGCGAGATCGATGAAGCTCTCCGCGACGACGTCGAAGTCCTGCTCGGCGCGAAGGTCCGCCGTCTGGTTCGGGCCGTGCTCGCCGGGACGCCGCACGAACGCGGTGCGGAAGCCGAGCGCCCCGGCCGCCCCGAGATCGTAGTTGTGGGCGGCGACCATCATGCACTCCCCGGGGGCGAGGCCGAGGAGCTCCGCCGTCGTCAGATAGGCTTCCGGTCGGGGCTTGTAGCTGCGCGCGACCTCCGCTCCGAGCACCGCGTCCCACGGCAGCCCGGCCCGCTTCGCCATGTTCACGATGAGCGCCACGTTGCCGTTGGAGAGCGTCGCGAGGACGTAGCGGCGCTTGAGCCGGGCAAGCCCTTCGAGCACGTCGGGCCACGGATCGAGGCGGTGCCACGCCCGGTTGAGCTCGTCGACGGCGGCATCGCTCACCCCGCCGTCCCCGACAGTGACTCCGAGCCGTCCGAGAAGCGTGCAGAGGCTCTCGCGGTGAAGGTCGTCGAGCGGCATCCACGGGCGCTCTCCGTCGCGCACGCGGGTCATGGACGGCTGATACAACCCCCGCCAGTCATCGGCGAACCGGACCCAGTCCGTCTCGATTCCGTGGCGTTCGCCGAAGGCGCGGCCCTCGCGCGCGATCGAGGTCCGCCAGTCGACCACGGTTCCGAACACGTCGAAGGTGAGGGCCCTGGTTTCGCTCATTTGCTTCTCCGGAGTGAGCTGACATCCGTCAGGCATGAAAACGGCGGACGGTCGTGGCCGGGGTTCTACATCGGGAGCGGACCCGGGGATGCCTACCGACGTCCCGAACCCGTCCGTACCCTCGATGCGGCGCGACCGATGGCGTGCGAGGGGAACGGCGCATGCGCATGCGCAGGCGGGGCGCTCACCGGACGGCCGGGTGGGCCGCCTCCCCGAGCTGGCGCGGCGGATTGCGACGCGCCGGGAGCGAAGCTCCCCTCTGACGGAGTCGGCGAGGCGGACGGCGCATGCGCGAGGTGACTCGTACCGGATCAGGCCGCGGAGCCGCTGAGTTCCCCGAGCGCGCGCGTGTGGGCGTCCCGCGATTCGGCGCCGAAGCAGCGGAGGAAGACCCGTTCGACGGAAGGGTGCGCTTCGAGCCCGGCGGCCACGGTCCGAACCGCGATGCGCGCCGCGCGCGGTACCGGAAAGCCGTAGACTCCGGTCGAGATGGCGGGAAATGCGACGGTCCGGGCGCCGCTCCCGGACGCGAGCCGGAGCGACTCCCGGTAGCAGCTCTCGAGCAAAGCGTCCTCGCCGTGGCCCCCACCGTGCCAGACCGGCCCCACGGTGTGAACGACGTGGCGCGCGGGGAGGTCGTAGCCGGCGCTGATGCGGGCTTCGCCGGTCGGACAGCCGCCGATCCGGCGGCACTCGTCGAGGAGGCGAGGACCGGCCGCGCGGTGGATCGCGCCGTCCACCCCGCCGCCGCCGAGCAGCGACTCGTTCGCGGCGTTCACGATCGCATCCACCGCGAGCCGAGTGATGTCTCCCTCGACGATCTCGATCCGGTCCGTTGCGTTCACGTGCCTGCCGGAGGGAATTGGTGGGCGATGCTGGATTTGAACCAGCGACCCCTGCCGTGTGAAGACAGTGCTCTCCCTCTGAGCTAATCGCCCGCCCTTGGACGAATTGTAGGTCCTCGGAGTCTCGCCTTCCAGATGTGCGGGAGCGCCGGGCGAAACATGCGCGATAGAATCGCGCCATGGCCATTCGCACCCGGTTCGCCCCCAGCCCCACGGGTTTCCTCCACGTGGGAGGCGCACGTACCGCGCTCTTCTGCTGGCTGTACGCCCGGCGCCACGGCGGGCAGTTCATCCTGCGCATCGAGGACACCGATCGGCAGCGTTCCTCCGCCGAGTCGGTCGCGGGGATTCTCGATGGACTGAGATGGCTCGGTCTCGACTGGGACGAAGGGCCGCACTTCCAGAGCGAGCGAGGTTCGCGTTACGAGGAGGCGGTCGAGACCCTGCTCGCTTCCGGGAGGGCGTACCGCTGCTACTGCTCGAAGGCCCGCCTGGAGAGTCTTCGGGCGGACCAGCTCGCGCGCCGCGAGAAACCTCGTTACGACGGACACTGCCGGGACGGAGCGCGGCCCGGTCCGGAGCCTCCGGCCATCCGGTTCAGGACCCCGCAGGACGGTGAGACGGTCATCGACGACCTCGTGCGCGGGCGGGTGGTGATCCGCGACGACGAGCTCGACGACCTCGTGATCGTGCGCGGGGACGGCAGCCCCACCTACAACTTCTCCGTAGTGGTCGACGACCTGGACATGGCGGTGACCCACGTCATCCGCGGTGACGATCACGTCAACAACACTCCCCGGCAAATCCACATTCTCCGGGCGTTGGGGGGCGAGCTTCCCGCTTATGCCCATGTCCCGATGATCCTCGGCCGCGACGGACAGCGACTTTCCAAGCGGCACGGGGCCGTTTCGGTGACGAGCTACCGCGACGACGGCTATCTCCCCGAGGCCATGCTCAACCATCTCGCGCGCCTTGGCTGGTCGCACGGAGACCAGGAGATCTTTTCCCGGGCGGAGCTCGTCGAGCTCTTCGACATCGAGGCCGTGAACCGGGCCGCCGCCTCGTTCGATACCGAGAAGCTCGACTGGCTCAACCGCCACTACATCAAGGGGAGCGGCCCCGAGCGGCTCGGCGAAGAGCTCGGCCGTCAGCTCGCCGCGGCCGGTCTCCCAATCGGCAACGGGCCGGCCCCGACCGCGGTGGCGGAGGCGCTGCGGGAGCGGGCCGCGACCCTGCGGGAAATGGCCGAGGCGAGTGTCTACTTCTACCGCGAGTTCGAAGACTTCGACGCGGGAGCGGCGCGCAAGCACCTGCGGCCGGTGGTGCTCGCCCCGCTCGAGAAGCTGAGGGCCGCGCTCGACCACCTCCCGGAGTGGAGCGCACCGGGCATCGCCGCCGCGGTGGAGGACACCGCGGCGCAGGCGGGCGTCGGGCTCGGAAAGCTGGGGCAGCCCCTTCGGGTCGCGGTGACCGGACGCGGGGTATCGCCTCCGTTCGACGTTACCCTGGCTCTCGTCGGCCGTGAGCGGACCCTGGATAGAATCGATCGCGCGCTGGACTTCATTCGAGCACGTGCCGCGTGATGCCGAGTTGGGGGCTCGACTCCATTCCCCCCCCGACCGAAGATTCAGTGTCCGGTGTCGAAACCGGAAACGTGGCCCGGGGTCGGCGCGGTCCGGCGGGCTTTGCCTTCGCCTTGACAGTTACGCCGGCCGGTCGGAGAATTCGCGCCTTCCCGGGGCCATAGCTCAGCTGGGAGAGCGCTACAATGGCATTGTAGAGGTCGGCGGTTCGATCCCGCCTGGCTCCACCAAACCGGAGGGCGGCCGGCGTGTCCGGACCGCCCCGGATGCACGAAGAGAATTCGTCCCCATCGTCTAGAGGCCCAGGACACCGCCCTTTCACGGCGGCGACGGGGGTTCGACTCCCCCTGGGGACGCCATCCATCCGGTCATTCTCCATCCGCCCGTTCGCCACGATGGCTTCGTCGTTTCGCGACGTGGCGGCCGCGCCCGGCGCGAATGCGCTCGGCCGGTTCCCTCCATTGCAACGTTCCGTGATGCGCCCGCGTCGCGTCGGCGGCCGCCCGGCGAGTCTCGATTCTTCTTCTCGCGGCGCGTGTTTCGGGGCGCGGCAAACGATTCCCGGTAGCTGCCTGGCAACTCGCGCCGAGTCGTATCGACTCCGTACCGCAGGCGGGGTAGAGTGGCGGGGTTCGGCACCGGGCGGGAAGCGCCTCGCGGGTCCGGGAGCCCGTGTCGACAGCCGGTTCAAGGCGAAACGCGTCGGGCATGCGCCGGATCGCGATTCGCCGCCAAGAAAACGAATCTTCCAATTTCGATAAGGAGAAACGGAACCATGAAGAAGCTCATGAAACAGGGTGCGGTCGTGGCCGCATTGGCGTCGCTGGGAATTGCGGCGAGCGCCCACGCGGCCGACGTGACCGTCGGTTTTCAGCTCGTCTACGGGCCGTGGAAGGCGAAAATGGAGGAGCTCAAGGCGAACGGGCTCGGTGGCAAGAGCATCGAGTTCGTCAAGTTCACGTCGGGGACCGAGGTGATCAACGCCATGGCATCGGGCTCGGTGGACATCTCCCTCAACGGCTCCTCTCCGACCGCGGCGGGCTTCAGCCGGGGCGTCGACCTGCAGGTCATCTACATCTACGACAACATCAACGACGCGGAAGCGCTGGTGGTCGACGACTCGGTCACCGCGCCGCAGGACCTCATGGGCAAGACGATTGCGGTGCCCTTCGGCTCCACCACGCACTTCCACATGATGTTCGCCCTCGAGCAGTTCAACATCTCCCCGAAGGATCTGGAGGTGCTCGACATGTCGCCGCCCGACATGGTCGCCGCGTGGGAGCGCGGGGACATCAACGGCGGGTTCGTGTGGGATCCGGCTCTCGGTCGCATGAAGGAGAAGGGCCGCGTGCTGCTGACCTCGGGCGACCTCAGCAATTGGGGCAAGGCCACCTTCGACGCGATGGTCGCCCGCAAGGGGTTCACCGACGAGAATCCGGACTTCGCGTGCCAGTGGGTCAAGATGGTCTCCTCGGCCGACGCCGACTACCGGGCCAATCCGAACGCCTACGGTCCGGGAACCGACAACGCGATGGGGATCGCGAAGAGCGTGTCCGGGAACGCGGACCAGGTGGGAGGAGTGCTCGCGCTGTACGACTACCCGACTCTCGAGGAGCAGGTATCCGGAACCTGGCTCGGCGGCGGGGTGCAAAATGCGCTGCACGCCGCGTCGGCGTTCCTGGTTTCCCAGGGAAAGCTGGATGCGGTGCTGGACGACTACTCCGGTTCCGCAACCCCGAAGTTCGCCCAGATGGTGCTCGACGGCGGTTGTTGAGCGCGGGAGACCGATGGCAGGCGGCCCATCGGCCGCCACCCGGTCCGTGATAGGGAAGGCGCCCCGGCCTGACGGCCGGGGCACTTTCGCCGCGGCAGCCGTGTGGACATGAACGCGATCATCAGCCTCGACCACGTCGGAATGGAGTTTCCGGCCGTGGACGGCGTCGGTACGGTCATGGCGCTCGAGGACGTCAATCTTGACTTCCGCGAGAACGAGTTCGTTGTCGCCCTCGGTGCCTCCGGCTGCGGCAAGACCACCCTTCTCAACGTCATTGCAGGCTTCCTCTCTCCCACGTCGGGACAGGTTCTGCACAAGGGAATGCCGGTCGGCGGCCCCGGGAGGGACCGCGGCGTCGTATTCCAGAAGCACGCGCTGCTCCCGTGGCTGGACGTGGTGGAGAACACGGAATTCGGCCTCAAGCTCCAGGGGGTGGCGGCCCGGGACCGCAGGACGCGGGCAAGGGAGAACCTGGCCCTCGTCGGCCTGTCCGAATTCGAGCGATACCCCATCTACCAGCTTTCGGGCGGCATGCAGCAGCGGGTCGGTCTTGCCCGTGCGCTTACCTGCGATCCCGACATGCTGCTCATGGACGAGCCCCTGGGCGCGCTCGACGCGTTCACCCGCGAGAACATGCAGGAGCTCATCCTGGACGTGTGGAGAAAGACCCGGAAGGTCGTGTTCTTCATCACCCATAGCGTGGAGGAAGCGCTCTTCATGGCGACCCGACTCATCGTGATGTCCCCGCGGCCGGGCCGGATTACCCACCAGTACGACCTGGAATTCTACGAACGGTATTTCGAGAGCGGCGACGCGCGTACGGTGAAGTCGTCGTCCGACTTCATCCGGATTCGAGAGGAAGTCCTGTCGATAATCTACGGCGAGGAGGTCGGCGAGTAGTGGCCGCCATTCTCGACGCGTTCCGGCGGCGTTCTCCGCAGGCGGTCGATCAGTTCGGAGCGCCGGGACGGGGAAAGAGCACGGCGATCAGCGCCGTCACCATCGCGATCATTCTCGGAGGCTGGTGGATCGTTACGCAGCTCGAGTTGATTCGGCCGCTGTTTCTCCCGTCACCCGAGATGGTAATCGCGAAGTTCAACAAGATCGCGTGCACCGAGTTCTACTTCGAAAAGCTCCTCACCGCTATCGGCATCATGGATGAGGTCTCGGCCGTTTGCCACGGCTTCAGCGAGCACACGCTGCACGAACACATCCTGTGGAGTCTGTACCGGGTATTCGGCTCGTTCTTTCTTGCCGTGGTGACTGCGGTCCCCATCGGAATCGCCATGGGCATGAGCCGCCTCGCGCGGGGAGTATTCGATCCTCCCATCGAGTTCTACCGGCCGATTCCGCCGCTCGCATACCTGCCGCTTACGATCATCTGGTTCGGAATCGGCGAATCGGGCAAGCTCTTCCTGATCTTTCTCGCGTGCTTCGCGCCGGTCGCCATCAACGCCCGGGCCGGCGTGCGCTCGGTATCGATCGAGCAGATTCATGCTGCCTATTCGATGGGTGCGACGCGCAATCAGGTGCTCCGTCATGTGGTGATCAAGGCGGCCCTGCCCGAGATCCTCACCGGCATGCGGGTCGCAATCGCCTTCGGCTGGACGACACTGGTTGCGGCCGAAATGGTCGCGGCCAAGGCGGGAATCGGGGTAATGGTGCTGAACGCAGCCCGGTTTCTGGCCACGGATATCGTATTTCTCGGCATCGTCGTGATCGGTGCCGTCGCGTTCGTCTTCGATCTCATCATGCGGAAGATCGAACGTACCCTCGTTCCGTGGAAGGGCAAGGTGTGAACGAGAGGCGGCTGCGCGAGGCAGTCGTTCCATCCGACCAATGCGGCCGGCGACAGCGTGGGGCGGGGACTCGCTCGGGGGCCCGTTCGCTTGACTCCCCTCCCGAGCGGGCATAGCATCCCGGCGCGCGGTGAGGCATTCGTGCCCGGGAACATCGCGCATGACCCTCGCCCCAGCCGGGACAGCAACGACCGACCATCCCGCTTCGCTCAACTCGCGAATCACGCCGCCATTCCGGAAGTCACCCCATCGTTCCGACGGCTCCATACTGGCGGCGTACGGGCCGATCGACGTCGCCTCCCTGCCTGAACGAACAACTACCAACCGACGGAGCTACCATGCAAACAAGTGGAACCGTGAAGTGGTTCAACGCGACCAAGGGATTCGGGTTCATTCAGCCCGACGACGGCTCGAAGGACGTTTTCGTACACATTTCCGCCGTTGAGAAAGCCGGTTTGCGCAGCCTCTACGAAGGCCAGCGCTTGAGCTTTACCAACGAGCGGGATCGGCGTGGCCGGTTTGCGGCGGAGAATCTGCAAGTGGTCGAGTAGTCTCGCGCGCGGCGCTCCCGGCGCGTGCCGCCGGGAACGCCGGAAATCCGGGAGGTGTCAGCCCAGGACCTCCCGGTTTACCACGTTGGCAGGGTCCAGCTTTCCGTCGAAGCAGTCGACGACGTTTTGGGCGCATGCGGCACCCATCCGGAACATGGACTCTTCGGTGACGCCGGCCGAGTGCGGGCTCACCAGGATATTGTCCAGCGCAAACAGCGGGTTGTCCGCCGTAGCGGGTTCGACCTCGAAAGCGTCGACCGCCGCCCCCGCAATGATGCGCCGTTCGAGCGCATCCACCAGAGCCGCTTCTTCCACGATTCCCCCGCGAGCGGTGTTCACCACGTAGGCGGAGGGCTTCATCGCCGCGAGCTCCGCCTTGCCCACCATTCCGGTCGTCTCATCCGTCTTGGGACAATTGACGGAAAGGAAATCGAGCTCCGGAAGCAGAGCCTTCCAGTCGGTTGCCGGTGCCGCTCCCGCCGCGCGGATGGCTTCGTCGGGCGCGTACGGATCGTGCACCCACACGTCCATGTCCATTCCCAGGCAGCGCTTCACGAGAATCTGCCCGATGCGCCCGAACCCGAGGATCAGCACCCTTCGGCCGGCGAGGTCGATTGCCGTGTTCTCGAAACGGATGTCCCAGTTGCCCTTGCGCACCTCCCGGTCGAACTTCACCGCGTGCTTGGCGAGCGACATCATGAAGAAGAGCGAGTGCTCGGCCACGGTCACCGAGTTCGCGGTGCCGGTCACCGTCAGCGGGATTCCGGCCGCGGTCAGCGCGGCAACGTCGACGTTGTCGTAGCCGACGCCGTGACGCGACACGACCGCGAGCCGGGACGCATTGCCCACGATGCGGGCCGTGAACGGTGCGACCCCACCGAGTATGGCGCCGTCGTAGTTTGCGATGTGCTGGAGGATGTTCTCCTCCGAGAGCTCCGTGAATCGTTCGTACTCGACGTCGTCGCGTTCGTCGAGGACCGAACGAATGCCGGGGGTGACCGGCATCTGAACCATTATCCGCTTCTTGCTCATGCCCGAATCTCAGCCTCGTTTCGATTTCAGTTTCGTTCTCGCGCGCCTGCGCCCGGAGCGGGAATACAGACCGCGTTCCTCGGTCGCGTCACGCTTGGCGCGGTCCGCGAACCGGATTCACGTCCCGGACCCGGCGAGGCGCCGGAGCGCCGCCCAGGTGCCATCTTCGATCTCCACCCCTTCCGCGCGGTTGCGCCGGGTGCGTTCGTCCTCGATCTCGCCCGGGTAGTACACCCGGGGGTTTCCGGCCGCGGGCGGGGTGGCGTTGAGCCACGCTGCGAACTCGGCCACTTCGCGGCGAAACGTCTCGAGTGGACGAAATGCCCCGACCCGGAACGCCGCCATGAACACGCCGTCGTTGTGCGGGCCGTCCGGGTCGACCCCGAACCCGAGTCCGGTGAGCACGCCGGAGAGGATTTCGACCATGGCCGAGAGGCCATAGCCCTTGTGCCCTTCGATCCCGCCGAGAGGGAGCACCGCGCCTCCCGCCGCGAGGGCGCCCGGATCGGTCGTCGGCCGGCCGTTCCGGTCGATGAGCCAACCGGCGGGGGCCGGCTCGCCGCGTGAAGCTGCCACTCTGAGCTTGCCGGCGGCCGCCGCCGACGTGGCGATGTCGACGAAGAACGGAGCATCGAGGTCCGACGGCATGGCGATGCAGATGGGATTCGTGCCAAGGCGCGCCTCGCGCCCGCCGAAGGGGACGACCGCCTTGGCGGTCCGTCCCGAATCGGCGGTCATGATGCCGATCATGCCCGACTCGGCCGCCATCAGGGCGTAGTCGGTCAGGCGCCCGACGTGGCTCTGGCGCCGCACGGTGGTGGCCGCGACGTCGGAGCGCGCGGCCTTGTCCACGGTCATCCGCATCGCGCGCTCCGAGACGACGAAGCCGAAACCGAAGTGGCCGTCGATCACCGTGGTCGTGGCGCTTTCGCTCAGGACCTCGAACGGGGCGCCGGGCACGATGTGCCCCTTGGCGATGCGCTCGATGTAGAGGGGGACGTTGATGACGCCGTGGGAGTCATGGCCGGCGAGGTTCGCCGCGACGCAATGCCGGGCCACGGTGGCCGCTTCCTCCGGGCTCGCGCCGGCCGCCCGAAGCGCGCGGAGGGCCTGGTCCTCGAGCGCCTCCGCGGCGATCCGGGCCATCGTCAGTCGTCCGCCTGCACCTTGGCCAGCGGGGTCGCGAACCGAAGCTCGAGGTCCCAGGGAAGGTTGATCCAGGTGTCCTGGCTCACCTCGGTGACGAACGTGTCGACCAGCGGCTGACCGGCCGGCTTGACGTACACGGTCGCGAAATGGGCGTGCGGGTAGAGATCCCGGAGGGCGGCGATGGTCTTGCCGGTGTCCGCGAGATCGTCCACCACGACGGTGCGTCCCTTGGTGCCGTCGGCGCCGTCGGTGTCCTCCGGCGCCTTGAGGATCTCGAGATCGCCCTGGTGCATGTGGTCGTAGGAGACGGCGCAGACCGTGTCGACGACCCGCACGTCGAGCTCGCGCGCCACCACGCAGGCGGGGACCATCCCTCCCCGGCTCACCGCGATGACGCGCGTCCAGGGCCCGAGCTCGGCGAGGCGCCACGCGAGCGCCTTCGCATCACGATGGAGCTGCTCCCAGGAGACCGGAAATTGCTTTTCGGACGAGGCGGCCACGGCGAGACGCAATGTACCGGAAACCGACCGCCCGTCAATACCGTCGCCACCGGCTACACTTTCCGCCATGCGATACGTGAGCACCCGAGGCGGGGGAGCGCCCGTCGCGTTCCGCGCGGCCCTCATGGCCGGGCAGGCCGAGGACGGCGGGCTGCTGATGCCGGAGCGGCTTCCGGATTTCTCCGGTCACCTCGAGTCGTGGCGCGGGCTCTCCTATCCGGACCTCGCGTTCGAGATCCTGCGCCGTTTCACCGACGACGTCCCCGCGTCGGACCTGCGCGCGATCGTCGATCGAAGCTATGCCCCGGCCCGCAACGGAGCCGGCTTCGACACCGTGGAGATCGCCCCCGTCGTTCCGATGGGGGATCTCTACCTGCTCGAGCTCTTTCACGGACCGACCCTCGCGTTCAAGGACCTGGCCCTTCAGCTCCTCGGGCACCTATTCGACTACGAGCTGGCGCGCTCCGGCGAGACCCTGAACGTACTCGGCGCGACGAGCGGGGACACCGGCAGCGCCGCAATCGCGGCCCTGCGCGGGAAGGCGAACGTGCGGGTCTTCATCCTGTTTCCGGAAGGGCGAACGAGCCGGCTTCAGGAGCTCCAGATGACGACGGTCGCGGATGGCAACGTGCACTGCATCGCCGTCGAGGGAACCTTCGACGACTGCCAGCGCATCATGAAGACCCTGTTCAACAACCCCGCGTTCAAGGCGCGCTGGCGGCTCGGGGCCATCAATTCGGTCAACTGCGTGCGGCTGCTCGCCCAGGTGGTGTACTACTTCCACGCGTGGCTCCGGCTCGCGCCCCGGGGGGCGGGCGCGCGGGTGAGCTTCAGCGTTCCGACCGGCAACTTCGGGGACGTCTTCGCCGGGTTCCTCGCGGCCGAGATGGGTCTCCCCGTCGAACGCCTGATCCTCGCGACCAACGAGAACGACATCCTGGACCGGTTCTTCCGCACCGGGGTCTACCGCCGGGGCGAGGTTCGTCGCACGTTGAGCCCGTCCATGGACATTCAGGTCGCGAGCAACTTCGAGCGATACCTGTGGTGGAGGCTCGGCCGGGACGGATCCGCGGTCCGGTCGTTCATGGCCGCCTTCGAAGCGGCGGGCGAGGCGGGGCTCGGCGGCGGGCCGGTCGGCGCGGGGTGGCCGGGCCGGTTCGTGTCCGGAAGCGCGGATCGGGCGGCGACGGTCGCCGCCATCGAGCGATGGTTCCGGAAGACGGGCCGGGTTCTCGACCCCCACACCGCAGTGGGGGTGACGGTGGCCGAGGAGCTGCGAGGCGACGCTCCCACGGTGTGCCTCGCGACCGCCCATCCGGGCAAGTTCCCCGCCGCGGCGCCGGCCGGGGCGCAGGTCAGCCACCCGCGGCTCGCGGGTCTCGACGACCTGCCGGAGCGCAAGGTCGTCGTTCCCAACGACGCGGGTCGGGTGGCCCGCCACATCGAGGCCGTCTGCTCCTGAGGCCGCGGCGCGATTCCCGACCGGCCGCGTTTCCACCGGGACGCGAGGCGCGGACGGACACACCTGGACAGAGAAGGGAGAGGACATGGATCTCGGACTGAAGGACAAGGTCGCGATCGTCACCGGCGGCAGCGAGGGCATCGGCAGGGCCTCGGCCCTGCGGCTCAGCGAGGAAGGGGCGAAGGTGGCGATCTGCGCGCGCCGGGCCGACGTGCTCGAGCGTGCGGCGGAGGAGATTCGCGGCCGTTCCGGCGGCGACGTGCTCGCCGTCGCGGGCGACGTGTGCAGCGACGACGACGTCGAGCGGGTGGTGTCGGCCACGGCGGAGCGTTTCGGCGGAATCGACATCCTGGTGAACAACGCGGGCGGCTCGCGCGCCCATCCGTTCCTCGAGGCCACGGAGGCAATCTGGCGCGAGGACCTGGAGATCAAAGTCTTCGGAGCGATCCGCTTCGCGCGCGCGGTGCTGCCGCACCTTCGCGCGCGCGGCGGCGGGCGAATCATCAACATGACGCCCCCGGGCGGAAAGGTCCCGCGCAGGAACGCCCTTCCGACCTCCGCGAGCCGCGCCCTCGGCA
>MKWU01000667.1_pt1 | contig 64151 bp, 65 predicted proteins | sample 809101 | NCBI WGS metagenome assembly MKWU01 (sample SAMN05860141, study PRJNA318959) | sponge metagenome | host: Aplysina aerophoba | place: Slovenia: Piran, Adriatic Sea, Gulf of Piran | collected 2013-05-07
TGACTCCCAAACCCCAAACAGTGATTGCGGCAAGGCTGGCGGTGTCCGAAAGCTGGACCGACAAGGTGGAAGAGCCTGCCTTCTACCGGCCCTGAGCGCCCTCCTTTCCCGTTCGCTAACACGGCGAAACAAAAGACAAGTTCTTGATGAAACAACAGATGCAGCCTGGCGCATCCCACCTTTGCTCCAGCTGCGCCAGGAGCACTCAAACGACAGAGCCCAGCAAAACAAAATCCCTCCGTTCCCGATTCTGGACGCCCTCCCTGCTACTACCCATGGGCAGGACATCAATGCCGCTGCTGACCTGACTCATCAAGGCAGGGTGGAGCCAAAGATGGAAAGATTGCCACCTCGACTGACAAGGGCAAGTGCGGCACAGCAGCACCCGTTGCTGTCGGAGCAAAACAAACCTGAGCCGGGAAGCCTCCCCGCCAACCCCAGCTTTTGAAACAAGTACTCTGTGTGCCGAGTGCGCAGGCCCTTGCAAATTTTCCATGTTGTGCTGCCATTGGAGATCAATTGTTGGACTCAGGTCAGGTAGAACGGTTATGCACAGGCTGGCATACGATGCTGAAGCCACCGTGTTCATTGTGGATGGTAATGACGGGGAAGAGCGTGAATCACTGGTGTCCTTGACATTGTCAGCAGGGTACCGGGTAACAGTCTTCTCATCGGAGCAGGAGCTTATGTGCGGTCAACTTACCGATGGTCCAGGCTGTATTCTGCTGGATACCAGAACGCTGCACAGCCAGGGCACTCATTTACTGGAACAGCTGCATTACACGCATTACAGTCTTCCCGTCGTTTTTATTGCAGAAGCTGGCCAGCTCGCTGTGGCTGTAAGAAACATCAGGGAAGGCGGCTTTGGATTGGTAGCCAAGCCCTTTCATGAGCAGGATCTTCTGCAGGCCGTCAAAGAGGCTATGGACGAAAGCCACCGACGCAGAGACAGGAACAACCGAAGCCGCGAGGTGGTTGAACGTCTTTCCGCCTTGAGTCTACGAGAGAAAGCTGTGCTTGATTTGTTGATACGAGGGTACAGTAACAAGATGATCGCTGATGCCTTGCATTTGAGTCCCCGCACCGTAGAGGGACACAGGGCCAGGCTGATGGCCAAAATGGGAGCCAGCTCCCTGGCAGCACTTATCACAAAATACCTCCTCGCACGCCCCGGAGCTGACCCCGCCAAGCTTGATATACCTCGCACCGAGTAAAAAAAGCCCCTATCGCGCGACGCGTTCTGCAATTTTGTCGCGATACAAGCAAAGGTTGAAATCAAGCTATGGAGTCACGTCGACACCCAGTGCACCCCGGGCTCGATGGGAGAAGGTCGCAGAATCCGACGGCTACCGAAATCTGAGACATTCATGCAGCCACCGCAAGGCACAAAGCTCTGCGCATTCAGCGGCTGTGTCAGGCAGGCTTTTGTGTGCCTGTTCAGCTTTTCAGGGCGAGTGCATCTTCAGCTACCGGCTCTTGTTCGCAATCCGCGCAGCTCTCGCCACAGGAGCGAAAGAACAGCGGTGAATGGGGCTCGGACCCAGCTTTTCAAGCGCCTCCCTGTGCTCCCGTGTTGGATACCCCTTGTGGCGAGCAAGCCCATAACCTGGATACTCTGCATCCAGGCGCAGCATTTCTCTGTCCCGCGTCGTTTTTGCCAGAATGGAAGCCGCCGATACAGCCTCTATGCGATCATCGCCGCCAACAAGAGCCTGCACAGGGCACTCCGTCCAGTCAGGACACCGGTTGCCGTCGACAATCACCAGCCCGGGGCGCGCGGACAAAGCCGTAAGAGCCCGCTTCATCGCCAACAGAGTGGCTTGCAGAATGTTAAGCCGATCAATTTCCTCCGGCTCCGCACGACCCAAAGCCCAGTCGAGCGCCATGGACTCTATCGCCTCGCGCAAAGCTTCCCGCCGCCCTGTGCTGAGCTTTTTGGAATCACGCAGGCCGGCAACAGGCCGATAAGGATCGAGTATCACAGCCGCCGCCACTACAGCACCGCACAAGGGCCCGCGTCCGGCCTCATCAACGCCCGCAATCAGCATTCCAGCCTCGCTCACTCAGCATGGTGACAATCACCCCCGCCGCCCGGTCACTCGCCTGGCAACGCAGTTCATGGTGGATCCTTGTGCAGGTGCTGATAAAGTCACCGCTACTGTCGTTCAGCCCCGTGTCCAGGGCTTCCAACATCCGGGTCGTCAGTGCCTGAGGGCTGGCCTCTTCCTGAAGAAGCTCGGGCACTATATCCCGTCCAGCCAGAAGATTCGGCAGCGCCACCCGGCGAGTGCGCATCAACTTTTTTACCAGCCAATAGGTCAACGGGTTCAGCTTGTAGCTGACAACCATCGGCTTTTTATGCAGCAACCCCTCCAGCGTTGCTGTTCCCGAAGCCACCAGCAGGGCATCACTGGCAGCCATCGCATCACGCGCACTACCCTCAAGAATCTGCACTGGCAGCCCTTGCCCGCTCTCTTGCAGCAGCGCCTGTACCTGCTGGAATCGCTGCGGGTTGATACAAGGCAAAACAAACCGCATGTCCGGCCTTTTCTCCAGCAAGCGCTTCATAACCTCAATAAACAAAGGCCCCAGCCTTTTGATCTCAGAGCCACGACTGCCCGGAAGAATCCCGGCCAGACAGACATCGTCGCTATAGCCCAGCTTCCGTCGTGATTCCGGGCGCGTTGACTCCAGAGGAATAGCATCGGCCAGCGGGTGACCTACAAAGGTGGCAGCTACGCCATGCTGGTCATAAATCGCTGTTTCAAAAGGGAGGAGGCACAGCACATGATCCACAGCCCGGCGGATTTTTTTTACCCGCCCCTGGCGCCAGGCCCAGACCGACGGACTGACATACTGCAGCGTCGCCAGCCCCGATGCGCGCAGCTTTGCGGCCAGGGACAGGTTGAAGTCCGGTGCGTCTATGCCCACAAATACGTCAGCACTGGCACAGGCCTGGCTCAGCTTGCGCCGTATCTTCAACAGTTCCGGCAGCCGCCCAACAACTTCTACCAGGCCCATAACGGACAGCCTTTCCATAGGGAACAGACTCTCGAACCCCTGCGCCAGCATCTGCGGCCCTCCAATACCAAAAAAGCGGGCATCGGGATAGATCTTCCGGAGGCTGTGCATCAACCCTGCACCAAGGGTGTCGCCCGAAGACTCGCCGGCCACCATGGCGAAGACGGGAGCAGAGCGAAGCGACGATGGACAGCAGGTCATCGGCTGGCCATCCTGGCAACAGACGCTCCCCCCATAACGGCAGGGCCTGAAAGAGCGGCAGGGCCCGAAAGTCGATCCTTTCCATTACCAGCAGCCATAACTACATCACAACGGATCATTTTCATTCTCGATGTTTCAGAGGCGCCGACAGGACGATCCGGAAGCACAAAGGACAGCGATCCAGATCATCCACCGGTCGGCAAGGGAGAAAAGACTCAGAGACTGCAAACATCAGGCCCCTGAGAGCCTGACAGCATCCTGATGCAAGATCAGCGCACAATACCCCGGGTCGAGGATAGAAGACTGTCTACCAGTGGAACGAGTTCCGGGACTCTGGCGACCATTTCCTGCAGCATTTCCACCGCCTCATCCAGCCTCCGCCCCTGGCGATAGACAATTTTGTAGGCACGACGCAGCTCCCTGATGGTCTCTTCGCTCCATCCACGACGACGCATTCCTTCAAAATTCATGCCAGAGGGAACCGCAGGAGAACCGCTGGCCAATGTATAAGCGGGAAGATCCTTGAACAGTCCCGTCCGACCCGCTGTCATGCTCCCCGGCCCCAGTTGACAAAACTGGTGTACCGTACTGAAACCACCAAGAACAACGTCATCACCTACGCGTACATGACCCGCCAGCGATGCATTGTTCGCAAAAATACACCTGTCACCCACCCGACAATCGTGAGCTATGTGCACATAGGCCATCAGCAGATTGTCACTGCCTACCCAGGTCACACCCTGGTCCTGCACCGTGCCGCGATGAAGAGTGCAACTCTCCCGCAGAACGTTGTTGTCCCCAATCACCAGTCGTGTGGGTTCACCCCTGTATTTTTTGTCCTGGCAGTCCTCACCAACAGACGCAAACTGGTAAATCCTGTTGTTCTTTCCAATAGACGTAGGTCCCTTGATCACAACATGAGAGAGGACGCGCGTGCCACTGTCTATAGTGACATCGGGGCCGATCAGGCTGAAAGGACCTACCTCCACATCCTCTGCCAACTGAGCCGAAGGATGGACGATAGCGCGGGGATCAATCAAAGCTGTACCTCTCCTGCAGCACGGACGACTGCTGCCTTTTCAGGTTTTTTCTGGTCTCTGGAAAACCGCTCAGCAGAAGCCGAATCTTGTGGAGAATTTTGCTGGGCGCGATCCATCTGCTCAAGACGCTGCTCCAATAGCTTCAGTCGCTTGGCCATGCTGTCGAGCTGACGGAAACGTACCGTATTACGTCGCCAGTCCTCTACAGGCATGGTCCCTATTCCTCCGGAAGACCAGACACCAGCTTGACGGATAGAACGCGTAATCATCGCCATGCCGGCAGTGTACACATCATCCGCAATGGTCAGGTGACCTGCTATGCCTGTGCCGCCACCTATGACACACCGACGTCCAATGCGCGTGCTCCCCGAAACGCCAACGCAGGCGGCTATGGCGGTGTGACAACCAATCTCAACGTTGTGACCCACCTGGATCTGATTGTCCAGCTTGACCCCATCACCAATGCAGGTATTGCCCAAGGCTCCCCGGTCGATGGTTGTATTGGAACCGATCTCGACCTGGTTACCGATCACGACACCTCCCAGTTGCGAGATTTTTACCCACTCGCTCCCGTGACGGGCAAGGCCAAACCCATCGTCTCCTATGACAGCACCCGAGTGTATGATGCAGTCCTCCCCCAGGGTGACATCCTGACGCAAAGTCACACGCGGATGCAGGACCGTTCCTTCCCCTATGTGACAGCGCGGCCCCACAAAGCTCTGGGCAAAGATGCGCGCCCCCCTGGCAACAGAAGCACCCGCTTCGACAATAACACCCGGACCAATCCATGCCCCGGCATCGACCTTGGCACTGGCACTGACAATGGCAGAAGGATGGACTCCACTGGAGGACTCATCCTCAACAGCAAAAAGATGACTGGTGCGCGCAAAGGCCAGGTAAGGGTCACTGACTATCAGCGCATTCCTCCCCTGCAAGGCCGCCACATCCTCGGAACGCACTATGACAGCACCAGCCTGGGTGTCTGCGAGATATTTTTTGTAGCCAGGATTGGCAAGAAAAGACAAACTTCCAGGACCTGCGTCCTGCAGTGAGGAAAGACCTGTGATCACTACCGCAGGATCGCCTTGTATCTGTGCCTGCAAGAAAGAGGCCAGCTCCTCAAGCGTGTACTGCTTCAGAGACTTCATAAAAACCCATCAACAACCAAAATAAACAGTAAAAATAAACGTCAAATGCTCGGTAAAACCCACGTCCGTTCCAGCCAGTTCGCACGAATGCCAAGTCAATTCATACAATCCTTTTGCAGCCCTGTCCCGCTCTATCCGGATAGATAAAATCCCCATCCGGCCAAAAACTGTCGGGAGCCCCCTTCTGCTCGCTTGGCAGGAGAATGCAAACCCTGTTCTGCTGGCAACAGGACACATCTTTTGCATGACTCTGCGCACTCACTTCGCCAAATGGTTCAGCTTTTCAATCACCTTGCCCGTGATATCCACACCGGACCTGGAAAAGCGGACAGCTTCCTTTTCAACAACCAGATCGTAACCAGCAGCAACGGCCACCTCCTGGATCGCCTTGTCAAGAACAGGGCTGAGTCGCTCCAACTCCGCGCGGTCCGCATTCGCCTTGTCCCGGGAGAGCAGCTGCGAAAGAAACCTTATGGTCTCTTCCTTGTGACGCAGATCGAGTCCAGCCATGGATTTGTCCAGCTCACTCATGGTCAGACCGTCGCGCTTGAGCTTTTCTTCCTGCTTTTTGACTTCGGCTTCCAGATCCTTGATTTTATTGATCCTTTTGCGAAAACCTTCCTCAGAGTTTTTGGCATAGGCCTTGGCTGGAATCGACTCCTGCAAAACTTTACGGGAATCAACAACAGCCAGCCCCGCAGCCTGGGCCAGAGGAGCCAACACCAGCATCAGGAAAGCAGCACCACATGCGCACTTTGCCAGATAGCGAAAAAAGACAAGCATGAACAGAGGCTCCTCTCAGTTAATGTATTGAAAAAAAGGGCAAACCACTTTGGGGATCAGAAAGGGGCTCCCAAAGAAAACTGGAATATCTGGGGGTCATCCCCCCTCTCTACTTTCAGCGCCTTGGCCAAGCTGAACGTCAGCGGCCCCAGCGGGGTAAGCCATGTCATTCCAAGCCCGACGCTGTAACGCAAATGTTCAAACGACGGCGAGTAGCACGCCTGCTCCAAAGGGGCATTTTGTGCATCAGCTCGCTTGCCGCACTGCGTAGAAAACACGTTGCCCACATCCAGAAAAGCCGATGTACGCAGTCGATTCGAGTGCCCTACAAATGGCGGAGGAAAAAGAAGCTCCACGCTGCCTTCCATCAGGATATTACCCCCGACAGGATCATAGACCCCGCTGCCACGCCTTGCCCTGGGGCCAAGAGTGTTATCCCTGTAGCCACGCACAGATCCAAATCCACCGCCATAAAAGTTTTCAAAGAACGGCAGCTCAGGCGTTTTCCCATAAGCGCCACCGTAGCCCAGACGAGAAGAAAAACGCAGCGACATTTTTTTGAAAACTGGATAAAAATACTGCCCTTTGTAGTTTAACTTGTAAAACAGCAAGTCACTGACGGGGGTGGATACTTCAGCAAAAACACTCTGGGACCAACCATCGCCAGGGAGAAGGCCATTGTCAAGCGCAGACTGGAAGAGGCCACCGTTTACCGCCACGTCTGTAAAGGAACCGCCCTGGTTGGCGATGAAGTCCGCAATGGGCAATGCCGGATCGGCACCTGTGGCCAGATTTTTGCTTTCCAGACTCAAACCAAAGCGCAACCGGGAAATTTCTGACAGAGGATACCCATAGGTGACGCTTCCACCCCAGGAATCTATGTTGTAGGTCGAAACATTGCTGTCTTCCAGATCTGTTTCGCCGTAGTAAAGGCTGAAGCCCCGGCTGACACCATCAATTGTGTAATAGGGATCCAAAAAAGAAAAACTATACTGCCGTCGTGTATTGCTGCTGTTAAGCTGCAGCTTTACCTGATTGCCCGATCCCAGAAAATTTTTCTGGTCCAGAGAAGCGCCCAGCAGCAGGCCTTCTGCCTGTGAATACCCCAGACTGGCGGTCACTGAACCCGAAGGCTGCTCATCCACGCTGTAGTTGATGTCCACCATGCTACTGGATCCAGGAACAGGGACGGTCTCCATCTCCACCTGGCCGAGATAGCCCAGCCGATTAAGACGCGTCCTGGACTGCTCCAGCTGGACCTGGTTGAAAACACCGCCTTCCATCTGCCGGACTTCCCGCCGTAATACCTCATCTGCCGTTCGCAGGTTGCCATGAAAATTGATCCGGCGCACATAAACGCGCTGCCCTGGCTTGGCAAAAAACGTGATGTCTACCCTGCTGTCGTCTTCGTGCGGCTGGGGAACGCCGGAAAAAGACGCGAAAGCATACCCCTCCTCTCCCAGCCGATGGGTCAAGTCCTCTTCTGTGAGCGTCATCAAACGACGAGAAAAAACCTGTCCCTCACGAATTTTGAGAAGCGTTGTCAGCTCCTTTTCGTCCACCACCAGCTGACCATCCAGCCTGACATCTCCCACCCGGTATTGTTTGCCTTCTTCTATGTTGATAGTGACGTAGACACCTGTTTTGTCCGGCGTAATGGACACCTGGGTGGAGCTGATAGTGAAATTGATGTAGCCACGATCAAGATACCAGGAGCGCAAGCGTTCCAGGTCACCCGAGAGCTTTTCCCTGGAATACCTGTCATTGTTGGAATACCACGAGAGCCAATTGGAAGGCTGCAGCTGAAACAGATCCAGCAGCGTTTCACGGGAGAAAACATGTGAACCCACGATATTGATGTCCTGGATACGGGACTCACTTCCTTCCTTTATGGCGACGCTGACAGCCACTCTGTTATTGGGCATGGGCCTGGTCCGGGTATCAATGACCGCGCCATAACGGCCCTGCGCCACATACTGACGCTCCAGCTCCACACGGACAGCCTCCAGCGTAGACTGTCGAAAGACCTCGCCCTCTGCCAGGCCACTACTTTTGAGGCCTTTGAGCAAATCTTTTTTTGCGATTTTTTTGTTCCCTGAAATCTCTATCTTACTGATGGAGGGGCGCTCAACCAGCTCAACAACCAGCACATCTCCTTCACGTCCAAGGTGAATGTCCTGGAAATAGCCAGCGGCAAACAAGGAACGGGCGGCCGTCGCCAGATCTTCAGTGCTGACGTCATCACCCACCGCAACAGGAAGGGCCGAAAAAACTGTTCCGGCAGAGACCCGCTGCAACCCGTCAAGCCGGATATCACCGACCACGAACGCAGCAGCCCGGCCTGAAAAAAGCAGGCCCAAAAAAAGCGGCACAAAAAATCGCTTCATGAAGTCCATTATTTTCAGATGTAGTACCTTGTTATTTCTTCGAGGTTCACATGCGACTGAAATCATTTACGAGTGCGGTACACATCATACCCAAAATCAGAATCAACCCCACGCGCACACTGAAATCCTGCACGTTCTCTGGCAGGGGCTTACCCCTCACAAGCTCCGCCAGGTGAAACAGGAAGTGTCCCCCATCGAGCGTGGGGACTGGAAGCAGGTTGATTATACCCAGACTGACACTAAGCATGGCAAGAAAGCCCAGAAAATTCGTCAGCCCGCCCGCCATGGAAGCGCCGGCAGCCCGCGCAATACCGATCGGCCCACTGAGTTGATCCAGTGAAGTCACGCCCGTCAGCATTTTCGCCAGGGACGTCACTACCGTCGTCGACAACCAGAGTGTTTTTTCGGCAGACACACTCAAGGCCGCCAGCGGCCCCTTACGCACCGTCCGCAGTTTATCAGCAGGCCAGGGAACAGCAACCGGCGCGGCCCCTATGTACCCGACATCCGGCCCCCCACCCTGCTTCTTCGCCGATGGTGTCAAATACACTGTGACATGCTCATCGTTACGCGTGACATCCAGGGCCAGTGTTTCCCCGGGGCTGGCCCGCAACATGGCAACCCAATGCCCCCAATCGGCAACAGGCTGGTCGTTGACGGAATGAATCCGGTCTCCCTCCCGCAGATCTGCCCTCTCAGCCGCCTCTCCCGGCAGCACTCTGCCTATGACTGCCTCGACTTCCGGCTGCCAGGGAACAATACCCAGTCCCGTGATGATACTTGTGGCCTGCGCGCCGGCCGCTTTCCAGTCATCCAGCCTGACAAGACGGGTCTCTGCCTCACTGGCTGGCGAGCCCTGTTCGCGCACACTCAACCGGATTGCATCAGAGTGCACCGCCTCCGCCAACAGAGCCTCATTCACAGCACGCCAGTCTCCTGCACTTCGTTCATTAACTGCGACAATCTCCTGGCCTGGCATCACACCAGCATCGTAGGCAGCAGAGTCCGGCACGACACTTCCCACAACCGGAACCGGAGCACGCAAGCCGACCAGATACATCACCCACAGGACGAAAAAGGCCAGTAGCAGATTGGCAACGGGACCTGCCAGAACAACAAGCATGCGAATCACAGGATGTTTCCTGTTGAAAGCGCGCGACCTTTCCTCAACCGGAACAGGGCCCTCACGCTCGTCCAGCATCTTGATATAGCCACCCAGAGGAATCCAGGCGATCACATACTCCGTCCCCTGACTGTCATGCCAGGAAAACAACGGCTTGCCGAACCCGACACTGAAGCGCAATACCTTGACTCCACATCGGCGTGCCACCCAAAAGTGCCCGTACTCATGCACAGTCACGAGCAACGCCAGAGTCAGCACAAAGGCGAGAGTAATCTGGACAAGTGCCATTTAGAGGAAGTCTCCGTGAAGAGAGAAGGGGGAACATCCGCGAAGGGGCGCACATCATACCCCAGCCACACCCAAAAAAGTACTCCCGCTGCCTCGAACAGAAAGTGACAGCCATCAAAAAAAAGCGTAACGAATTCCCAGGCCCAACAACAGACAGCCCAGTATGCGCTGAAGTACAGCATCCGGCATCTTGCGACCTATTCTTGCGCCAATTTGTGTAGCAGGAAGAGACGCGAGCGAAAGGCAGCACAGCAGAAGAAAATCCACATTCCCCAGCAGCAGGTGTCCACAACCTGCTACCAGAGCCAAAGGAACGGCGTGCGCCAACTCGGTACCCACAATGCGCACCAGCGGCAACCGCGGACACAGCACCAACAAAGCGGCCGTACCACAGGCGCCCGCCCCGACAGACGAGAGCGTCACCAAACACCCCAAAACCAGACCCACCACGACTATACCCAATCTCGACAAGGGTGCAATGCGGTCTTCAGTCCCTCCATGTTCAACAAGTTCATCGTTGACACCCCTGCAAAAAAACGCTCTCAACAAAAGCCCCACCGCCGCCAGAATCAGCCCGGACCCCAAAATACTGGTCACCAAATGAGCCGGGAACCCTCCCCCTTGTGTCTGCATGCGCTGATGCAACCACCAAACACTCAACAGGGCCGACGGGATGCTGCCTGAACTCAAAAGAAAGGCAACGCCCCAGCGGACTGTCCCCTGGCGCTGATGCGCCACCAGCGCACTCAACTTGGTAATGGATGCGTATACCAGATCTGTCCCTACCGCTGTGCCGACAGGGCATCCCAGCAACAACAAAAGGGGAGTCATAAGAGAACCGCCCCCCACACCTGTCAGCCCGACAATCAGACCAACGCCAGCTCCCGCCAGCACATACAAAAGCAAGTCCACACCAGGATAACCCATTGGCTACAGTTACGGTTATTTTACTCTGCCTCCGGAGAGACGGCGTATCTTTTGTACTCGCCTCTCCCTCCCAGAGAAAAAAAGGGCAACAGTGAGTTGCAAATCAGCAGACTCAATTTTTCCGGTCCCAAACACATTTTTGCTTACCGCAACTGGAGAACCGCCATGAAGCTCCAACAGCTCAGGTACATATGGGAAGTCGCTCACCACAATCTGAACGTCTCAGCCACCGCCCAGAGTCTGTACACATCCCAACCCGGCGTCAGCAAACAAATCCGTCTTCTCGAAGATGAACTCGGTGTAGAGGTTTTCGTGCGCAGCGGAAAACACCTCATACGCATTACCCCGGCTGGCGAGAAAATCATTAAATTAGCCGACGAAATACTCTGCAAGACACGCTCTATAAAACAAATTGCACAAGACTTCACTGACGAAAGCCGGGGCTTTCTTTCGATTTCCTGCACACGCCTCCAGGCACGTCACGCGCTGCCCGATGTCACCTGCGCCTTCATGAAAAAATTCCCATCCGTAACACTGCGCATACGGCAAGGAGAACCCTCTCAGGTCGCCGAAATGCTGATGGATGGCGAAGCTGACATCGCTGTTTGCACAGAACTGATGAACCCGCCCACCGGGTTGATCAACCTGCCCTGCTACCAATACAACACCGGACTTGTTGTTCCTGACGACCACCCGCTCACCCAAGCCGGTAGCCTGACACTTGCGGACCTGGAAAACTATCCCATAGTAGTCTGCTCCACCAACCCGGTCGGCTACCCCCATCTGCACCAGGCTTGCGTTCGCGAAGGCGTAACGCCCGTCATAGCCTGCCAGGTGGCTGACACCGACCTCGTCAAACACTATGTGCGCCTGGGACTGGGTGCAGGACTGATTCCCAGTCTGGCATGGGAGCAAGAAAACGACAGAGGATTAGTGTATATCGACGTTGGACACCTCTTCCCTTCCAGCACAGTGTACATAGGCCTGCGCCGTGGCACCTTCTCGCGAAGCTTTTTATACGACTTCGTGTCACTTCTTGCCAGTCATCTCACGCAAAATCTGGTAGAGCGCGCCCTGCTGTCAAGCAACAGCGCAGAGATCGATGACATGCTCAAGAAGATCCGGCTTCCCTTCCACCCGGAGATGTAGAAAACCACCCATAAAACACCCTCGCAACGAGGTCTGCAACCGCGCGCACCGCACAGCTGGAGCCGACACGAAGCACAAACAAGACTCGCTTGCGCAGACCACAGCAACGAGAAAATTTTCGAACAAAAGGAAAGCTCAGCGTCTGGCTGTCATGACTCTCAGGATAAGCTGGGGCATGCATCATCAGGCGCTGCGCCGCAAGACTGCACCCCAGAACAACGTGCCCCTGGGCAACATCTCACAAGCTGGCACAAAGGCCCTGCCCAAAAGACCGCCCTGCCGGACAATACCTTAAAAGCGTTTCGCTTCCTTCCTTACTTTTCAGGCTCAAGAAACCGGTCTTCCAGTCCCTGCATCAGATTACGGACCTTGAGAAGCGACTCTTCATATTCATCGTCACACCGGGAGTCATCCACTATCGCACCGCCACCCCACGTGTGGAGCGCCCCTTCCCCAGTAGCCACCAGGGTACGGATAGGAATGTTGACGTCCATACGACCATGCAGACTGAGATAACCGATGGCGCCGCAGTAAACGGAACGAGGACAGAGTTCAATCTCCCTGATAATCTCCATGGCGCGAACCTTCGGCGCTCCCGTCACCGAGCCTCCAGGAAAAGCGTCCCTCAGCAGATTCAGGTTGCTGCGCCCCGGTGCGAGCTGACCTGTCACAGTACTCACCAGATGATGAACGTTGGCGAAAGTCTCCAGCTGAAACAATGAGGGCACCCGGATACTGCCAGGACGACAATTGCGGGCCAGATCATTGCGCAACAAGTCTACAATCATCAAATTTTCCGCCCGGTCCTTTTCACTGTTTCTCAGGCTGTCCTTGCTGGCCTGGTCCTGGGCCGCGTCTTCGAGTCGTGGACGAGTACCCTTTATGGGGCGCGCCTCCACATGATTGGCCTGCGAGAAAAGAAAACGCTCGGGAGAGTGACTAAGAACGCTCAACCCCGGAAACTCGATGTAAACAGAGAAAGGAGCCGGACTGACAGCACGCAACCACCGGTAGGCCTGCAAAGAATCACCAGCATAGCGGGCATCGAATCTCTGCGTCAGGTTGATCTGGTAGCAATCGCCCGCAGCAATACAGGTCTTCACAACAGAAAAAGCGTCTTCGTAGTCCTTGCGGGAGAGACACGGCCGAAACGCCTCACGCAACACGAAAGAGTTATCACTTGCACCACAAAAGCCAGTCGACTCCCTTCTGTCGAGAGCAGCAAGAATCTCCTCTCTTTTCCCCCCAGGCAAGTCTGGATGCAGAAACAACTCTGTCTTTTCAAGATGATGGTCAACAATAATGCCCCATAGATAAAGGCCCACCATCAGGTCTGGATGCGCACCCGAACCTGGCCGGATCCGTTTGGGCTCAAGGTACTGATTCAGCTCATACCCCCAGTAACCGAGCAGCCCCCCACAGAACGGCAAGGTCCCTTGAGCAACGCACCTGGGCCACGCCATCTGCTCCTCCAGGAGAGCAAAGAGGTCGCCTTCAGATCGGCTCACAGAGACCTGCGTATTCATATCCCGGACAGTCACTCGCCCAGCTCGCAACTGGATCAGCGTTTCCGGAGCGGCCGTGATGATGTCATAGCGACTGCTGCTGGCAGCTGCACCGGAACAGGAACGAGCCGCAGCGCTGTCCGCACTATCCAGCCAGACAGTACAGCCCAGTGAACGAATGCATTCAACCCAGACAGCAGAATCGGAACAATAAGGCAGAGAACGCACAAGAAAAGAACACAATTGGAGACAAAGAAATACCCCCGCCAATTATCACAACAGGGAAGTAATAAAAGGAAGACCGAAAAAGACAGAAGCCAAACAGTTTTACTGAAGAGATGCCAACGGCCACAAACGACCCGGAGACTGGCTCTGACGGCAGGGCCCTCACCCCGCCGCAAGAAGAAGCCTGATGCCAGGAACAACGCCCTCATTCACCGGGGAGACCAGCAACGCCTCCACGACAGCGAAACGGCTATTTTCAATCGCTCCCCGTCGCCATCTGCGAGGCTCCTCAAACAGACTTCCTAGTCCTCACGACTAAAGGCTGTCAGAAGATTCAGCAGGTGAACAAAAAGCATATAGATATCAAGATAGAGACTGACCGTTGCCATCACGTAGTTAGTCTCTCCACCCCGGATAATTCGGCTTGTATCAAACAAGATGAGCGCAGACGCCAGCAAAACCGCCGCCGCAGACACGACCAGAGTAAACCCGGATATATCAAAAACCAGACCCAACAACGAAACACCCAGAAGCACAAGCAGGCCTGTAAAGACAAAGCCCTGCAAGAAACTGAAGTCCTTTCCAGACGTAAAGACATAGGCTGACAAACCGAAAAATATCAGCGCAGTACAAGCCAGGGTGGTCATCAAAACCGAGGTCAAGGCAGGGTTGGCCAAATACACCGACAAGACGGGACCCAATGTGTACCCAAAGAAACCGGTAAAGGCAAAAACGAGAGGAAGCGCCCAGACACTATTGCGCAGAGCATTGAGAGCAAAAAGCAGACCAATACTGATCAGCAAAGAAAACAAGGGCGAAACAAGAGTCGCACCAGTCGAAGAGGCAAACCAAGCCATAGCAGCACTAAAGAGCAAGGTCATCCCTAGCAGGGCATATGTATCCCTGACGACTTTACTGACACCAAGACCCAGATCAACAGCGGGCTGCACTGCCTCCCGGGGGGTAGAAGATGGTAGTTGTCCCATGGCCTTAATCCTCCTCAAATGATCACCACCCCATCACGGGTATAACCATCCAGTTCTTCGACGCGGACCGACACGCCACCTCCCGGAATTATATAATTGCACCACAGCAAGTCAAGGCGAGGGAGGCCTGCCGCGCGCCCTCTTGCTGAGAGGGGAACTCTGCAAGCCAAGTCGGAAGAGGAAAGCCAGGTTGCGACCCGGCCACCTATGCCCTGACAAAGGGGCAACTGACCGTTTGCGACACGGAAAGCTTGCTCAGCAAGACCAGACTGGACGGCACTCGATGGCGGCAAAAAATGACCATCAAGAAGTGTCGGCACCCGTCTCTACCGTCTCTACAATCGACAAAAAAACGCTATCGCAACAATAAAGTTGTGACGCAATACACACAATGACACCACTCCTGCGGGCACTCAAAACAAATCCCCGAGTCTCCTTGGGCCCATCGGCCCAACCCACCACTCATCGAAAGAATCACCGAACCGCAGCATAAACCACAACAAACAAGCACCGCGTAGTTCCGCTCACACCAATCTTTCACAAGCTGGCTTCGATCTCAAAAAAGCCCCGTGACCCGCCAACCTTGATGCAAGTACACCCAAAATGCAGGAACCACATAAAAACAACCAACAACAGACCGTTCCAGGAACCACTGTCCACTCCAGATCGCAGCAGGGCTGACAAACGCACCACCCGCACTTTGTCAACAATTTCTCCACTTATTTCACTACGACTGAATTATCAGTCACTGCTTCCTCAAAATGACAAGGCTGCTGCCACGACCAAGGGAACCGCAGACCGCAAAAGCAGCAGTGAAAGCCACCAAAAAACATACTCGGCATCCATCGCCCTCACCCAGAAAGACTGCGGCACACCCGCAAGCAAAAGGCTGCCCCGCAGATCACCAGCCGAGCTTCAGACAGGATAATTCTCCATACTGGCAAAAGACATGCATATTGCCTCAATAAAAAGGGCAGAAGGTATTGACTCAACAACAGATTGCAGTATTATTCTTCCCGACTCGGTCCTCGGCAGGCAGCTTGTCTCGCCTCAGTTCGTGTCCAGGTCGTGCTGTAGAGCCGCAGCAGTAGCGGAGGGATGACTGAGTGGTTGAAAGTACCGGTCTTGAAAACCGGCGTGGGTTAATAGCCCACCCAGGGTTCGAATCCCTGTCCCTCCGCCATTTCTGAAAGTGCCCGGATTTGCTTGAGCTCCGGGCCGTTTTCGTTTTATTCCTGTCATATCAAATAGTTATAAAAACCCTGCGTCCGAAAGAAACGGCACTTTTCGTGAGAAGTGGCTTTTTTTCCTGGTTTTCCTCTCCGCTCTCAGCCGTGCCCCCCAATTGCACACTCAACTGGTACTTTTGATTTTCTATTCAAGAACAATCTGTGACGCAGCTTTCCGGTTTTAGTTCAAAAAATCTGCGACTGCCTACCCATAAGCAACAGGACAATCCTTTCTCTATCTCCAGGCGGTGGTGACGGGAGGGTGCACGGCAGACGGTTTGCGACAATGCGAATCTACTGACACCAGAAATACTTGACCAAGTTAATCAAGTCGTCGTTAGCGCCGGGCATCAACTGGTACAAAAAAGAGGCGACTCAAGGCCGCTGCAACTCCTTCGTCGTAAAAACTGATATGCATTTTCCCACTGATCTGAATTTGCTCGGAAATGCCTGCCCAAAGATACCAGAGATAGCGGGAGTCTCAGCTTCTGAACTGGGTAAAACACGCTGGAGGCAGCAGCAATATCTGTTACGCACCTGACCAAATCTGTACTGTCCGCAGACTCAAACATCCGACAGCCAGCAGCGCGTCTCGTCGAGCTGCCAAGCCCAGCCAGATGGACGAAGCCTGGCCGCCCTACATCCATCATTGTAAAAAATTCTGGTGAAGGGCCATATCATCCTTTCCCTATTGAAAAAACGGAGTGCAAAAAACAGCGAGCAGCAAACAAATGGAATGGTTTATCCAGCAAGGCGCACGGCAGGAGAACCTGATAATCCGTCGTGTTTTTAAAGATCAAGCCCCCCACCACGAGGAAATTTGCTCATCATTCAAGCCGCACACGGAGTGGATCAGCAAGGGCAAAGCCGGTGCACCTGGCGAGCTGGGATTGCGAGTTGGCGCTCTTCAGGATCAGTGTGGTTTTACACTGCTCCACCATGTGATGGTGAAGCACACCGACGAGCGCACTTGCCATAGCAGCCAAAGTGCCGCGCTCTCACATCGCCCCGCAAACTGAACGGCGAACAGGATTTCATGGCGCCAATCAGGCCGGAACATACTCCTTTGCAACGGCTTCTTTAATCCGCCCTTTTTTGCAAAGACAGAAGCGCGCTGGCCGACCCATCAAGAGAAAACCTGCTCTCGTGGCCCGCCTCCCCCAGCCCCGGAAAAAAAACACGCACCTGCCTCCCCCTGGACACAGCCGTGAGCAGCTCATCAGGCACCTCACTGACAACCAGTGCCATCACGTGCCGACTGGCAGTCAAATCCCAGCGAGCTTTCTCATCGACCTGCACCTTCAGTTTCACCGTCTCGCGCAGCGGAAAGCGATGCTCCGGAACGAACAGAGCCAAGGAAACAGCTGGATCATCCCCGCCGACAAAAAACTCCATTTCCGCTTGAGTTTCTTCGTTCCGCACAAAGGCTACTCTGTGGGTGACGAGTGCCCCCACCTCCACAACTTCATAAGACCAATCCGCAAAACTGGCAGGAAAATAAGCCGCTACAGCCAAGATCAACACAGAAAAACGCCGGGAGCACCAGTGCAGAGAAGCAGGGAACCTCATGACAGATCATCACCTCAAAAATAGCAGCACACCAGAGTCAGCATAACACGGCAAACCAGTAGTATTGCGTGCGGAAAAATGTTTGATGCCCTCACGCACCAACACCGAACAACTCCTCGGTTTTCGCTGCCACCAACTTCAAACCACCCGCGCGAAATTCCCTTGGCGACGACAGCACCTCCCCACTGCATCGGTAGAGTTGCTCCAGGATAAAACTCGAGATACCAATCTACCCGTAACACTTCAGTGCAGACAAGTCCTGACACCCATACAGCCTCAGGCTTGCAGAAAACAGGCATGTATACCCGCGTGAATGACTGGAAAACCCCTCGCTACAAACACAACAGTGCCGCACAGACGCACGCTGAGGTCTTCTTTGACCCTTCAACTATTTTTTCCGGGAATCGTCCCACAAGAATGGAGAACCAGATCTCAGCTGGCTCGGTCAGGAGGCACGCTTCGGCGTCCAGTCGCACACAATTGTGCAGAACAGCTCGCCTCAAAATAACGGCCTGCCTTCAGATTAGACAGAATTTCTCGCGCGACGCTGAAGCATACCTCTTTTGCTGCCCCTTTCCCCCCGCGACAGCCATATTCCCACACAGGAGTGCTCAGCTCGTACGCAACAAAGCACCAGCCTGGCGGGGCTCGTGATCAATCAGCCAGTACACCACCCGGCTCGCCAACGAAAACCTTTTGCTGTCTCCGCCTTGCCTCACCCCCGCACGGCTTGTGAAATTGCAGGGAGAAGTGAAAGTTCCTCAGCCATTCCCGGAGAGGAAGCGCATTGTCCACAGCATCGCTCCACACACACGACCACGCCTGAATATTGCCAGAGCCCGATCCTGCCCGGCACAGACCCGGCCAGCACTCCAGAGCCACTCCTCCTTGAAATAACAGACCTTTTTAAACCAGCTTGTCGCCATACATGATGACTGAACTCATCCCCGACTCACAAACAATCGCAGGAACCCAGCGCCACTGCGCCTATGCCGTTTTCCAGTCCAGACCAGAAAAACGGCGGCACCCGATCGAACCAGACTGGGCACAAGCCCACCCCCGGATTCCTCGACCACTGGTTTGAATGGCAGCCACGCGATCCCACTTCCACATACCACCGAGAGTCAGGAGCCAACAGCCACCACCCACACCATACTCACTCTACACTCCTTGTGCTTCCACCAGGCGAAGCGGATAGCTTCTCCTCACTGCCCCCGCCCTCTCAGTCCTCCTCATCTTCCAAGTCACTCTCTACTGCCATATCTTCCACCGGCTCATCGTCCACCGGCTCATCTTCTACCTGCTCATCGTCCACCGGCTCATCTTCCACCGGCTCATCCTCTACTGGCACATCTTCCACCGGCTCACCCTCATCTCTGCGCCCGTTCTGCTGCGCAACTGCAGGACCTCTGTCTCCTGTACAGGCCCTTCCCACCGCCAACATGCCCGCGCAAGCCGCAGCACCAACACAAGGCCACAGAGCGGAAGGAGCCCACAGCCACGCACTCAAAAAAAGAGGCGCTGCCACACAAACAGTCCGGGCAGTCATACGAGCAAGACGCACCGCTCGCCCACCGGGCCCCGGATCAAAAAAGGCCGAAACGCCTCCCGCCAGAGCACGTGCCACACGCCCCTTGAAAAAACTGGGAACATAGAGCGAAATACTACGCTCTTCCAATGGCGTATTGAGCCAATGCGCCCCAGTGACAATCAAATAGCCTGCCGAGACAACTCCACCGACAACCCCCAACATGAGCGTACCCGCCCCCACGCCTGCCGCCACGGCGACCAAAGCACCGCCACCTGCCACACCAACAGCTACCACGCGATCGAAGACGGCCTGCTCACACTCTCTCAGGCTGCCGGCAGGGTAAATATGGTTATACACATCTGCTACTGCATCCGGATCTGGTTGTCTTATCATGGTGCCCTCCGCTGGAGTCAAACTCCCCACTTTTCTGTTACTTGCGTACCTGTTACGTTCGACCCCTCAAACAGGATGACAGTTCCCCAACTCCCCGCTCTCTGTTTTCCTGCACCGCTATTTACGGTACAGTCCTGTCCCATTCGAACCGCAAGGCGGCTGACACCCAAGGAGTTGCGCTGTGCAAAAAGAACTGGCAATGGAGTTTGTCCGGGTCACAACGGCAGCAGCTCTCGCGGCCCATGACTGGCTGGGACGCGGCGACAAGAACAAGGCCGATGCGGCGGCCGTCCAGGCCATGCGCAAAGAACTCGACCAATGTCCCATGGCGGGCAGCGTTGTCATTGGCGAAGGGGAGATTGACGAGGCCCCCATGCTGGCAATAGGGGAATCTGTGGGCACAGGCCAAGGGGAACCCGTCGATATTGCCGTGGACCCCATTGAAGGCACCCGGATGACAGCAATGGGACAAGGCAACGCACTCACTGTGCTGGCCGCCGCCCCCGGCGGCAGTTTCCTGCACGCCCCGGACATGTACATGGAAAAACTGGCCGCAGGCCCTGCCGCCCGGGGGGTACTCGACCTGGACCGCCCCCTGACTGACAACCTTCACGCGCTCGCCGATGTCCTGCGCAAGCCGCTCAACCAACTGACCCTTGTTACGCTGAATCGACCACGTCATGCCCAGGCGATAGAACAGGCCCGGGCACTGGGCGTGCGCGTTTTCGCCCCGCAAGACGGCGATGTAGCCGCCGCATTGCTGGCCTGCATGCCCGACCAGGCTGTTGATCTGATGTACACCATTGGTGGTGCTCCGGAAGGCGTCATTGCCGCCGCAGCGATCCGTGCCCTGCAGGGCGAGTTTCAGGGACGCCTGGTACTGCGTCATCACGTCAAGGAAGATAGCGAAAAGACACGGCTCCAGAGCCAGGAAGAACAGCGTCGCTGTCAGGAGATGGGGATAGAGCCTGGCCAAATACTGCCACTGGACCGGCTGACATCAACAGATGACATTATTTTCTGCGCAACAGGAATCACGCATGGTGAGCTGCTGCCTGGTATCAGAAAACAGCCAGAATGCGCAACAACTGACACACTTCTGATCTGTGGCAAGGCCAGGGCAATGCACAGCATCCACTCCAGCCACCTGCTGGACAATTCCCGCTAAAACACGAACAGGCAGGGACAATCCATCCCGAATTCTGTGGCGATATGCCAGGGGCGAACCCGCCAGAACAGGAACCGACGACAAGGAACCGTTATGAAAAAGAACACCATTGCAGTCTTCAGCTGGTTGGTCACCGCCTGGATAACCAAAGTTTTCCTCTTTTCCCTGCCCTACAAATTCACAGGGCACCCTGATACAAGACATATTTTCGAAACCATAGGACTCTGGATGGGGGGCGTGCTGGGTGAAGGATTCGGCCAGTGGTTCGCCACCTGGGGCGCCAGTGTCGTCGGCTCTGCAGAGCTGCTTGTTTCTGTACTTTTGCTCTCCCCCGTTATACTCTCCCTGGTTGGCCGCTTTGTACGCCTCCCTGTCTGTTGCAATCGCGCCTGCCTGCACAGTCTGGGTGGATTTGCGGCGGTGAGCATCATGACAGGTGCTGTTTTTTTTCACCTCTTTACGCCTCTTGGTATCAAGGTGCTTCATGAGGGGAAGAGTGACGGTGGCTCCTTGTTCTACGCAGCCTGCTCGATTTGGGTTCTCGGCCTTGCCATGGCCCTGATAAACCTTCCCCTTTGCTCCGGGTGCAAGAAACAAAACCGGGGAAACTAACGTCACTAACGTCAAAGTGTTGCTATGTGGATCCGTTCACTTCAGGTATTTTTTTACATATTGCATTGCATCCGACTGGGAGCGAAGCCTTGGCACTTCTTCCGGATTAATGCCTGCTATTTCAACAGCAACAAGGGAATCTTTTCCAAGCTGGACCTGAACCAACGCATACCAGCACACTGGCGGCTGGAGCAATACAGGGATACAGGCACAGAGAAACCTGCCCGCTTCCCTGTGTTTGTCAAACCTGAGTGGGGGCAGAACTCGGTGGGGGTCTGCTGCGCCCATAGCCAGCAGCAGCTTGACCGGATACGGGCAGCCCGCTCGCCGGAAAAAAGAATAGGCTGGCTTATCCAGGAGGCGGCTGCCGGAAAGCGGGAGTTCGAGGTTTTCCTCGTCTCAGAAACCCAACCCGGAGCCTGGGCCGTGCTGTCGGTGACCGAAACGATCAACGCCGAAAACAATCGATTTCCTGTCAATGGGATCCACAACGGCAATACCCGTTACCGGGATATTACCTGGGAGATGTCCGCCGAACAGCTTGACAGCTTGTGGCATCACCTCTCGACTATGGATCCTTTCCGTGTCGCACGCTTTGGCATACGCGCCGACAGCCTGACCGATCTGAGCGAAGGCCGGTTCCAGATCTTCGAAATCAACCTCTTTACGCCCATGCCCCTGACACTTCTGGCTGAGAATGTCTCCCTGCCCCAGAAACTCCGATCCATGAACCGGATAACCACCGCCTTTGCGCGACTGACAGGTGCACTGGAACCGCGCGACAAGGACACTTCCATTTTCTTTCGCAAAGTGCTGGCACACAGGGAGAACAAGGCTGCCACGGTGGCCAGTACCCCCCGTCCGAAACATGGTAAAACCGTTTTGCACAAAGGTGCTTCTCTGTGAACTGGATAAAAAAAATACTCTACGCCTGTGCTGAGCGCTGGTTTATGAACGGATGCACCAACTATAACTCCCTGACTGTAAGGCGCAGCTGCCGCTCCAAAAAACAAGCGCGCGAAGTTTTTGCACGTCACGGTATTCCTCATGCACAGGGTCAAGTGTTTATCAACCCCCTGCGCGCCTTTCGATTTGCCCGTGATCAGGGTTTTCCACTGGTTATAAAACCGAATGTGGGAGGTTTCTCACGCGGCAGCCACTTCCCTGTGACATCCTTCTGGCAGCTGTGTAAAGCAGTATTTCTGGTAAAACTCTGGTGGCCGGTCAGCGTGGTGGAGCGCTATCTCAAGGGACACAACTACCGGGTGCTGGTGGCCAACGGGGACGTGGTGTCTGTTCTCCATCGGCACCCGCCCCAGGTGACCGGCAATGGAAGGGACAGTATCAGCCAGCTGATCGACCAGGAAAATGACATCCGGCGACAAAAGGGGCTGTTCCCCTTCATGTCACCCCTGAAAAAGAACTACGCCACCAGACGCTTTCTGGCGCGTTTCCATCAAACGCTGGAAACAGTTCTGGCGGAAGGAGAAGTCGCCCTCCTTTCCCATAGAATCGCCCTGAAACCCGGCGGTACCGTGCAAACTGTGCCTCTTGAGCAAATGGCAGATGATACCCGGGCACTTATGAACGAAATCCTGACCCTGTTCAAAGCCAATATTCTTGGCATAGACATCATTATGGAAAAAGGTATAGAGCACAGCTACAAGGATCAGAACTGCATACTTCTGGAGGTCAACTCGCGCCCCTATATCAAAATGCATTACTACCCTCGCTACGGTGAAAAACAAGATCTTTCAAAGTGCCTGCAAAAGCTGGACAACCTTGAGCTGACGCATGCGGACACTTTCTGATGTTGCGGTGGCCCGCCTACTTCTACCAGTTTTCTGCAACCCACGCCTTTCTCACTGGACTTCTGTCGTTTTTTATACCGGTGATTTTGTGGCGTACGCACCACTCGCTGGCACTGCTGGCAGGCTTTATCTCACTGTCAGGCGCAGGTTTTCTTGGTTTCCTTGTTCTCTGGGAAAAAATAAGAACCAGTCCTTTTATTCTTCTGACACTCCTTGGATCCTACATAGCCAATGCTGTGACGGCCGTTATTCTGGCACTTGGCCTGACCGGAAACGGCGTTATAGTGATACTGGCCTTGCTCAACGGCTTCTATGGCTGCTTTTACTGGCTTTCCCTGCGTACCTTGTTTGTCTCGCGGCCGACCATGATCAAAAACCGCTCTGTCAGCGGCAACCGCTTTGGTAATTTCCAGTTGACCGTGGCCATCTGTCTCAAAACGGGCCTGCTGCTGGGCTCACTGCTGATCGGAAACCAGCAGACAGCCTGGCTTGTTCTGGTTTTCTCCTTTGTTCTCCTGGGCATAGGCCTGACGCTGGCCTGCACACGGCAAACGAATCACCCTCTGTCAGCCGCCCTGGCCGCGCCCTCCGTTCGCATCATGGACCTGAGGCAATGGGCGACAAGGACAGGGGTTCGCCCCGTCTTTGTTGTCGATGGCCTCTTTTTGTTCCTGGAAAGCTATTTCTGGATCCTGTCGCTCTACTTCCTGGGCAGCCAAAGCCTGTCCCGTCTGGGGCTGATCGTCGTCAGTCTGGCCGTGCTTCTGTCTTTCCTGTTTTTCTTTATCAAACGATGGATCGACGCCAGCCATGCCATCAGAGTCTTTCGTCTGGCACTCGTTTTGTACGCAGGGTCATGGATATTGAGAGCTCTGGTAGACGACATAGTGCAGCCCACCCTTTTGACAGCGACCATACTTGTCATTGCCTTCACAACCAGCTTTTTCAGGCTGTCATTCAACAAACTGTTTTTTGACCGTATAGAGCCAGGAAATGCGCTGGTGTGCATTCTGGCCAAAAGCTGGTACACACAAATGGGCGTAGCCATTTTTTTTGGGCTACTGGCCCTGATGCTGATGTTTCAGGGCGCGGAGCCAGCAGGATCGCAAACCTTGTCATATATATACTGGTGTAGCGCGCCTCTTGCTCTCTTTTACTTGTTGTATTCTCGCAACAATGCCCCCGTACACTCCGTTGCGGACCTGGAAATATGAACACTATTGTCAAAGGCAACATCGAGGCAGTAGATCAGCTGACATGCTGCATCGAGAACCTGAAAAACATCGACTACAGTGCACCACATCCCTCCCTTTTATCCAGCTCGATCGGGCAGCACCTGCGCCATGTCATCGATTATTACCAGGCACTCAGACAGGCCGCACACACGGGCACGGCGGACTATGATGTACGCCACAGGGGAGGGGCCGTGGAGAACAGCCAGGCTGAAGGATTGAAAGCACTCCGCGATCTGCGTCTGTGGCTGACATCAATAGGCGAAAGCGAGCTGAAAAAGTGCTGCATCATGAAAACGGAGATGCTGCTGTCGAAACCCGTCTCGGTCGAAGTGAAAACGACCATGGCGCGAGAGCTGTGCTTTGCCGCCCTGCACCTGACGCACCACCAGGCTATGATTGCCGCTCTGATACGCAGCCAGGGAGGCGAAGTGCACGCATCCGTCGGGCTGGCACCCGCGACAGCCAGTTTTGTACGCCTGACCGAGGGACACGGCACCTGACCGCCCGGCTGCGTATTTTCAGCTGCTCAGGGAACATCCCCGGACGGCCTTCTGCTGCCGTAACACGACACGTCATTGACACAGAAAAACAGTGGGCACGAACATGAGCATTCGCCTCGCCATAGTCATGGATCCTCTGGCAGGGATCAACTTTGAAAAAGACACCTCCCTGGCCCTGCTACTGGCTGCCCAGCGACGAGGATGGCACTTGTTCTATATGGAGCAGGGAGACCTTTTCCAGGAAAAAGGATGCGCCATGGGAGACATGGCTCCCCTGCAGGTCCGCCCGGATTCTGGCGACTGGTTCAGCCTTGGGCCCAGAGAAGCGCGCAAACTGGCAGATATGGATACCATCCTGATGCGTAAGGATCCGCCGGTTGACAGGGAGTTTCTTTACAGCACCTACATTCTGGAACAGGCAGAGCGGGAGGGTGTACTGGTCGTCAACCGGGCAGCGAGCCTGCGTGACTGCAACGAGAAGCATTTTGCCACACTGTTTCCAGAGTGCTCGCCTCCCTCGTTGATCAGCCGGAACATGAACCGGTTACGTGACTTCCTGCATAAAGAAAACGATGTCGTTTACAAGCCTCTTGATGGTATGGGGGGGGCTTCGGTGTTCCGGGTACGCAAGGGGGACCCCAACCTGGGCGTCATACTGGAAACTCTGACGAACCACGGACAGCGCCAGATTATCGCCCAGGTTTTCATTCCGGACATCACCAGGGGGGACAAGCGCATCCTGCTGGTTGATGGCGAGCCGTCCCCCTGGGCCCTGGCACGGGTTCCGCAAAAAGGCGAACATCGCGGCAACCTGGCCGCCGGTGCGCTGGGCGTCAGCCAGCCGCTGTCAGAGAGAGACCTCTGGATAAGCCGACAGGTAGGCCCCGTTGTGCGGGAAAAAGGCCTGCTGTTTGTCGGCCTGGACGTCATAGGAGACTGGCTGACAGAGGTCAACGTCACCAGCCCGACCGGGCTGCGTCAGCTCGAACAAGAGCGCGACGATGATTCAGCAGAGCGTCTCATGGACGTGATTGCCGCGCAGTTGAAACGCCCCCGCAGGCACAGGGAGGCAGGCGCGGAGCGGAAGATTCCATGACGACCGGTTTCCGTCAGGCAGGTCACTTCTGGTCCGGTGACACCCGCTTGTGGTCGGTGTGTCTGGTTTGTGCTGCGGCTATGCACCTTGCGCTGTTGTTCGGACTGGCATTTGTGCTGGAGCCTTCGGCACGCCCGCCGCGCGCACTGGAAATCACCCTGGCTCGCTTTCCCTCCAGCCAGGCACCGGACCGGGCTGATTACCTGGCCCAGGAAAACCAGATAGGTAGCGGGACGGTGGAAGACGATGTGCTGCCCTCAAACGACCAGCAAGCCCCCTTCCAAAGTGAAGTACCGGCTCCTGTGATGCGCCAGCAGGAGCCGCTCCACCCGCCACCTGGCGCACCAGAGATATCAACGCAGCTCACAGTCAGAAGGCCGGACGCCAGTGCTGCGGCTCCACGACAGCTAGTGCCCTGGGGCGTGGCAGGCCCGGAGAAACGGCCGGAACCCAGCGTCGACCCAGACAGTGATATTGCCAGTCTGGAGGCTGACTTTCTGGAAAAGCGACAAGCCTACGCCAGACGTCCTGTCATTCACCGCATGAACACAGCATCAACCCGCAAGGCCGATATCCTCTACCAGGAAGCCTGGCGACGCAAAGTGATGCAGGTAGGGACTGTCCACTACCCTGCCCGGGCGAGAGAAAAACGTATTTATGGCGAGCTGCGCCTTGCCGTCCAGATACGCAGGAACGGCAGCCTGGAAAAGGTCGAAATTGTCCACTCATCCGGTCACAAGGTACTGGACGATGCAGCACTCAGGATTGTCCGCCTGGCAGCGCCCTTTGCGTCTTTTCCGCCGGAGCTTCAAAGCTACGACATGATAGAGATCATACGGACCTGGCGTTTTGAACCCGGAGGCCTGCTACGCGACTGACGTCCCCCTTCTCCAGAATTTTTCCGGATGAGAGAAAAGGAAACAGAGTAGGCAGACAATGAAAACCAGCCACTGGTTTGCCAGAATGCATGCTGGCAACAATGTTCACAATTGAGCTATGTAACTCATTGATATTCAGTTAAAAATTGAACAAGTGGAGTGGATACAGATTTAAAAACCGAAGGATAATCAACAGGCCGGGCTGGTTACAGGAATAGCTGGCATCCTGGTTCTTGTTACGGGAGTCAGCGTAAAAAACAGCAAAGTCCGGGCACTTCACAGCAGGGCGGTCTATCCTCGAACGGTCTCCCAGGTAATCGGTTGTTGAACAGGCACATGGCAACCCGGAGAGCTGTAATGACCAGTATTCAGACAACGCTCCGCAATTCCTTGCTACTTGCCATGCCTCATATCAGCGATCCGCGCTTTTGCGGCACCGTTATTTACCTGTGTGCACACGACGAGCGCGGAGCCATGGGGCTGATTATCAACAGACCGCTGAATATCAACACCACGGACTTGTTCGCCTGCATTGACGTCCCCGGAAAGCGGATGCAACGAAAAAAAAACTGTCCAGAGCGCATATTCATGGGAGGGCCTGTCAGCATGGGGTCCAGCTTTGTGCTGCACAGTTACACAGGGGCACTGGATCCTGATTCATCGCTGGCCATCACCGGCGACATAGCCTTGACATCGTCCAGGAGTATACTGGCCGACATAGCCCTGGATAAGGGTCCCTCTCAAGTCCTGATCTCGCTGGGCTGTTCCAGCTGGGGGCCAGGACAGCTGGAGCAGGAACTGTGCAATAATTCATGGCTCAACGGCGCCGCCGACAAAACGCTCCTGTTTTCCACTCCGGCGGAACAGCGGCTGGAAGTGGCAGCCGCCCGTGTCGGGGTCACCCTTTCACTTATCAGTACAGAAGCGGGACATGCCTAGGAGGCTGTCCGGAAACAGGCACCTTTGATGCAGAAGCAAGACAAGATACAGCTCCCTCCCTACCAGTCCGTGATGGGCTTTGATTTTGGCACACGCAGGATCGGTGTGGCTGTAGGCCAGGCCGTGACCCGCACGGCTACAGCAGCCCACCTGGTCCCGGCGAAGGCCGGCGTCCCGGACTGGGGCTTTCTCAGTCGCATCGTAGAGCAGTGGCAGCCTGACGCTTTTATCGTCGGCCTGGCACTCAACGAAGATGGATCAGACTCCGACATGAGTCGCCAGGCACACCAGTTTGGCAGACGACTGGCGGCCCGGTTCCACCGCAATTATCACTGCGTCAATGAATTTCTTACATCCTTTGAGGCGGAAAAGCAGGCGCAAGAGACAGGAGGCCCTGCCAGCCGCAAGCCGGTGGATGCCCAGGCGGCCCGATTGATTCTGGAGAGCTGGATGAACGGCCATGAAGGACACCAGCTGCTGCGATCCTGAAGCACAGTGCCTCCATCGGCATGTCCGGAAATGACTGCGCGGGAACACAAGTCCAGTTTGGTGTTTGGAGGTGCCCATCCAGGATGCCAGGCAGCTTCGTCGGGGGTGTTGGCGAAAATCAGGCCGGCGATGGCCGCATCCAGTGCATGCACGGTGGGGCATTCTGCTGACTGTTTGTGACTGTTTGTGACTGTTTGTGACTGTTTGTGACTGTCTGGGACTGTCTGGGACTGTCTGGAACTGCCTGGAACTGCCTGGGACTGTCTGGGACTGTCTGGGACTGTCTGGGACTGTCTGGGACTGTCTGGGACTGTCTGGAACAGCCGCCTTCACACCAGACGCGGAAGACAATGCTGAATGCAGCCCGACTCAGGGAGACGCGATATCCAGCTATGCCTCACAGTAGCCAACAGGCAGATTCCGTGGGGAAGCGCCGCATTCCATGGGCCCTTGGCCCAGCGCGTATACTGCAACCGGCATAGAGCAGGACTGACAGTGCTCTATTGACGCGTACGTGGCTGTGGCCGCCAGCGCCATATTCTGGCAATGGCCTGATTCCGGGTCACTTGACATTCCTCGCACAGTGTCGCCTGCAGGCTCCGGTGCGAGTGGAGCCCCCCGGATAAACACCGACCAGCAAGAAAATGACAGACTCCCTGACCATAAAGACAGGCCTCCATCCGGTCCACACCCTGTAAACCTGCATTGAAAATGCTGGTGGATACAAAAAACATTATCAGGTTTTCCCCTGTTTTTTGTGACTGGTATCCCGGAGACGCTGCAACAGCAAGTATCAGTCGGCTCTGCACCTGCATCCTCTCCCTGCACCTCTGCGCCCTGCGGGAAGTCGCCCCGCTTGCCCCAACTCCAGGGACTCGCAAATCACAGATAGATGTGCTTCGAAAGCACAACCCCGGAGGCCCTTGCCTTTTGTCTGTATCCTCACTCGATTGAGCTGCGGGGGGCGATTGGTTTCAACTCCCCAGGAATCTCCTGGACCCTGACCAGTCAAGCCCGCTATGACAGCCCATTATGGCCTCCACTTGTTTTCGATGATCTGAAATCAAGGAGAAAGGCCATGAGCACTTCCCCCATTGCAGCCGGCGTCACTGCCGTCACCGCAGGCGCAAAAATGGTTGCACAGAAGCAGGAACAACAGAAAAAGCCTCCTCCTGCCAAACGGTACGTCTCCCCAAAAATCTTCTTCAGCAAGAAAGCACCCAAGGAAAAGATGACCGAAAGAGCCCGCGCACGGTGCGGCACCCAGTCGGAATCTTTCGCTCACCGTCTGCCTTGGACAATGCCCGTGCGCCTGTCGCAGGGCCTGGTTCACACCAGCGGAATAAAATAATACCCCTGTACAACCAGGTCACGATTCCCAACATGCCTCCAGGCCAGTTCGATAAGACTGCCTCAGAGATACTGTTCAATCTCCAGGAGGGCGGTGCCTGGGACGCCATCGACTTCATCTTGAACCCAAGTTCCCAAGGAGCCCCCAAAGAAGCCAGATGGCTATTCCATGCTTGCTGCAAAGACTACCCTGCAAGTACAGGAGAGGGCGGGAGCCTGTCCTCAGTCAGAACTCGCAGCGATAACCAGTACGTGGTTACACTCAGGCAGGACTTCACGTCCAGAGCCGCAGCGCAGAGTCAAGCACCAGACCAGACGGCGGCTTGCTTTCCATAGCGCAAACCGCACACAGGACAGGGCGCATGATGACACAGAGCGTTCCTCCACAGAGCCGTCTATCTCATCCAGCATTCGTCCGCAACAGACAGTCCCATGCTGCAGCCCACAGAAAATTTGCGCATGCATCAGGTAATGCTCTGAAATTTTGAAGGAGGGTCTTTTCCGCCCTGTTCCAGACTGCTTCAGGGCAAGACGACCTTTTCATGAGAAAAACGCGAAACAGGGGAACTTTTAAAAGACATTCCTGTCAAACCGTGCCTGCCCCTTGCAACCTGGCTGGAGACAATACCAGCAGCAAGCAGAATAGAAAACGGAGGTGAGAAAGGCATTTTCATGAAAGCGGCAAGCGCCCTGCTGGATTCATCGTCGTCGCGAAGAACAGGCATGGCGGAGCCTTTTCTATGACTTGTTTTGACTGGCCAACAGTTATGTTTAACGAAAATGACGTAAAAGCGGTCAAATCCGGTCTATTCGCGGCGGGGCCACCTATCCGTGGGCGAGCTCCTGAATCACAACCTGCTTCAATATGATAAAGCCTACGTTATGCACCCAATCAGCAACTTCCCACAGACTGCTCAGCCGACGGGCACATCGTCCTCGATGCTGCCGGGCCCCTCGATTGCGCCGGACTCCCAAAACAAACGACATGGCGACATCCGCCAGCCGATGCTTGTATTGTCCCCCATCCTCCCGATATCAAACTTTTTGACACCACCTCAGGCTGCACAAGAGCCAGCAGCCGCCAGTAGTGCTCCTTTGCTCACCGGAGAACCGTCCCACCGGATATCTCTTCCCCTGCCGTCGGAAGAGGGCGAGAACATTGAGCAAGCGACAACACGCGACTGGCCACTACCGGCTATTTCGCCTATTTGTTATGCAGGTCCTCCGCCGGCAGGCACTCTTTTCCAGGTGGAGAGAACAAGCGTTTTTTTGGGCGTGGACAGGATGCCTGTACCGCAAGAGCAAGCGTTCGATGAGAGGGGGGATCATTTCGTCGGGAGAGGCAGCAATGGCAGGATTTGTCGCCTGTTTTTCTCCGAGAATCCGTACTGCATAAAAATGACGCACTACAGGTCTTCGGAACTGGATATCTATAAAGAATTGGCGGAAGGCCGGGCCATGAACCCTCAGCACCCCGGCCATGGGCACGTACTGATTCCAGAAGCCTTCTTTATGGGCTCAGCCGACCCACGCTGGCCCAGTGTCCGCCCCTGCTTTCACATTATGGCCATGCTGATGGCCGATCTGGCCAAAATGATGGAGAACGCTTTTCTCTCCAGAATCCAGGAACGCGAAGCAGCAGGTCAGGCGCATGAAGACAAGGATGCAGCCAGCATGGCCGGCGTCCTCACCCAATACAGCCAGGATGGCAACCTGGAGCGTCTTTTCTTTTCCGTCAGCATTTTCAAGCTAACCCTGCAGTCTATTCTGCGTGGCCTGAGCTTTCTGCATGACCTGGGCATTGCTCATAACGATCTCAAGCCCAGCAACATCCTCTACCAGCATCGCTGCCATGCAATACATGGCCACAACATCTTCGCGTGCACCTGCGGTCCTGCCAGTCAAGTCCTCACCCAGGTCAAGATCTGTGATCTGGACACAGCCACTAATGAGGAACAGCGGACCAGGGGCTATTTCCGGGCGAGATTGGCACGGAGTGGCAAACCAGGAACCAAAGGATACAGGCCACCTGAATGGGATTGTTACAAACAACACCTCAACGGCAATGAGTGCAAAGCGGATATCTGGTCATTTGGCTGCACCCTGATGAAACTGCTGACTACACATAGCGTGCCTCTCTCCCCTGAGGATTCGCGCTTTCTTTGCGATTATCACCTGCGTGTGACCAGGAACAGGGACACGTCAGAGGAGGATATCCGACGGCGGGAACGCCTGACTCGCAGCGACATTTTACGCAGCGCCTTGCCGTCCTGGAACAGCTTGCACCACCTGGCAGATGTCTGCCTGACAGCGGACCCGGCTGCACGCCCCAACGCCAGGGAGCTTCTTTTGCCGCCGGGCAAGAGCAAAAAACGCGATCTTCGAAAGGCGCTCGCTTTTTGGTCAGACTGACAGGCTACCCGGGTCGCGCGCCTTTTCCTGTGCGGTTTCCAGACTGATCATGCCCTCCCTGACCAGCCTCTCCAGGCAACTGTCCAATGTCTGCATACCCAGGGCTCCTCCCGTTTGTATGGCGGAATACATCTGGGCCACCTTGTCTTCGCGAATAAGGTTGCGCAAAGCCGGCGTTGCCAGCATGATCTCGTGGGCGACCACCCGCCCCCCGCCCAGCTTACGCAGCAAAGTCTGAGACACCACGGCCTGTAGTGATTCCGACAACATGGAGCGAACCATAGTCTTCTCCTCCGCCGGAAACACATCAATAATCCGGTCGATAGTCTTGGTCGCTGAGCTGGTGTGCAGAGTTGCGAAAACCATATGCCCTGTCTCAGCAGCCGTCAGGGCCAGGCGAATGGTTTCGAGATCGCGCATCTCCCCCACCATGATGACATCAGGATCTTCTCGCAGGGCCGACCGCAGGGCATCGCTGAAATCGAGGGTGTCCCTGTGTACTTCTCGCTGGCTCACAAGACACTTCTTCGACTTATGCACAAACTCAATCGGATCCTCGATGGTCAATATGTGCCCTGCCCTGGTGTTGTTTATATAGTCCAGCATGGCCGCAAGGGTGGTCGATTTTCCCGAGCCTGTCGGCCCCGTCACCACGCACAGCCCCCGGGGACGGAGTGCTATGTCCCTGAACACCTCACCCAACTCCAGGTCATCCATGGTCAACACCCGCGAAGGGACAACACGAAAAACGGCAGCGACACCACGCTCCTGATGAAAAATATTGGCGCGAAAGCGCGAAACCCCCGGCACATCCAGCGAAAAGTCGACTTCAAGAGCATTTTCATAGGTATCACGCTGTTGTTTGGTCATAGCGCCGTGCACCAGTCTCAGGACATCCTTGTTCTCCAGCACCGGTAAATTTGTGCGGCGCATATTCCCTGCAATCCTCAGCATGGGAACCTGCCCAGCAGATAAATGCAGGTCAGAACACCCTTTTTTTGCACTGAAAGCCAGCAGTTCAGTGATATCCATATGCGTACTGCCTCCTCACCGCATCCTGCGGTGAATCACACACATTATTCGTGTTTTGACTTATTATTACTCCAGCTCCTCTCTGGCGAGAGCTCCACTGCAGACATACTCAAACATAATAGACAGCCATGACGCCGATACAAACGCGCCTGCACCAGACCCACCAGCGCATATTCCAGGCTGCTTGCCGCGCCGGTCGACGACCCGCGCGTCTGCTGGTCATTACCAAAGCTCGCCCCGCCCACATGGTCAAGGAGGCATGGGAGGCCGGACACAAGGCCTTCGGTGAAGGCTATGTTCTTGAAGGGCTACACAAAATACAGCAACTGTCCTGCCTGCCGGATCTGGAGTGGCATTTCACCGGAAAACTCCAGTCCAACAAAACGCGCCTCGTGGCACAAAATTTTGACTGGATGCACAGCCTGGACCAGATAAAAACAGCACATCGTCTCAATTCCCAGCGATCTTCCTCTCTTGCGCCCCTCAACCTGTGCCTGCAAGTCAATATCGATAACCAGCCTACCAAGTCGGGTGTACACCCGTCAGAGGTGATCTCCCTGGCGCAACAACTGATCACACTGCCAGCCCTCAAGCTGCGCGGGCTCATGGCCATTCCCGCCCCCCAGGATGATCCTGAGCAACAGCGCCCGGCCTTCAGAGCCATGAGAAGCCTGTTCGATGACCTTCACGCCCAGTTCCCGGAACAACAGCTGGATACGCTGTCCATGGGCATGAGTGCAGACATGGAAGTTGCCATAGAAGAAGGTGCTACTTTGGTGCGCATAGGAACGGCGATCATGGGCGCGCCTGAGGTCCCGCCTGGCTGAACACATCATGGCGACCTGTCACAGCAGACTGGTATGCTCTGTCTCTCGCGCCCGGTCTTGCTGGCCAGCCGGGCTACCGCACCCCCTTCAGGAAAAAAGGCATTCCTGTGACATATTCGCTGTATAACAAATCCATCACTTGCATGGCCGATCTTGATCGAAACGACATAGAGCATGTTCTGTGGGCTGCCGGTGTGCTCAAGGACACGCCTCGTCCTGAGTTGCTCAAAAACCAAGTGGTCGCCAGCTGTTTCTTCGAAGCCTCCACCCGGACCCGCCTGTCGTTCGAAGCGGCCGTACACCGTCTGGGAGGTGCCATAGTCGGTTTTGCCGATGGCAACCAGACCTCTATGGCCAACAAGGGAGAAAGTCTGGCTGACTCCATCAAAGTCATAGGAAGCTATGCGCACGCCCTGATTCTGCGTCACCCTGCAGCGGGAGCCGCCCGCCTGGCAAGTGAGCATACCGACATCCCCGTGCTCAATGCTGGCGATGGTGCCAACGAGCACCCGACACAGGCGCTCACTGACCTGTTCACCATTCATGAACACCGTGGCTCACTTGACGAACTTCGGCTGGCCGTCTGTGGTGATCTGAGATATAGCCGCACCGTGCACTCACTGGCCCGGTCTTTATGTTTTTTCAGGAAGGTGCGACTGACCTGCCTGGCTCCGCCCGCCCTGTCCCTGCCCGCCGACCTGAGAGCAGAGCTGGAAAACGCGGGTATGAGCGTCCACGAAGCGAACAGCCTGGAAGACGTGCTGACCGATGCAGAGGTTCTGTACATGACCCGCATCCAGCGCGAACGCTTCACGCACAAAGATGCCGCCCCCCCAACTGCGCCGTTTCAACTGACGCCAGCGGCTTTGCACACAGCCGGCCCCCGGATGCAAGTTCTCCACCCTCTGCCGCGCCAGGAGGAGATTCGCCCCGAAATCGATACGGATCCACGCGCCTGGTATTTTCAGCAGGCAGCAAACGGTCTCTGGGTACGCCAGGCCCTGCTGGCGCTGGCAATCACCCGCGACCCCCAGTTGCACGGCGGCCCAGGCCATTAGCCTGACAGAGCCGTATCCACACGGCGAAACAGTCCCACCCCGTTTTTTGTATCAACGCAAGGAACTTTTCCTCACAAGGAGAGCTCAAAGAGTATATAGCGGTGCTCCTGGCTCTGGTCAGGCAGGCGCACAGGGACGCAACTGACGAAGAACACATGGGGACAAGACTATGTTACAAACAGCAGTAAACACCAGACATGCACCATTCTTCGCCCTGGCAGCGGTCCTCGGATATATGGGCCGGGGGGTGGGCGTTCAATATGGACCCTGGATTGTCAACAAAGTTATTAATATGACTGTCAAGAAAGGACTGACACGTTTTCTGGCACGCCAGGGGGCTCACCTGGCGCTGGGGGGAGTGTACCCTGTGGTAGGCCAGCTGGCCGTCACAGCCGCATTGGTAGCCGCGCCCGCCACGCTGTCTGCCACCGGGCAAGGTGCCCGGGTTGCCGCCCGTATAACCCAGAAGATGGCAACTGTCACCACCAATATCATCAAAGCTCCTCAGGTTGACAGGGAGCGCAAGGTTGACTACGTAAATAGTCAACCAGCTGGCGGTGAAACCATGATTTCCCCCTCTTACGGCAAGTTCAACCTCAGCTGCCAGCAAGAAGACAAGGAAAAGAGCATCTGGCTGAATGTCAATTACGCAGAGTGCGTTCCTGACCAAGGGCTGCCAGAGGTAAAGGAAGCCTGCAAGGCGGGGTACCGTGCAGCAGCTGACTATCTTGTTGTGGAACCAGACAAAGGTCGGCCTGTTTTCGAGCCACAGGCTGGAGGCGGCCTTGTACAGTCGATGCCTATAATGACAGTCGAAGGGACAGGAAATAGTGACAAACACCGCTCAGTTTCCTCATCGGTGTGACGCCTCGTCTGACTCATCCCGGCATGAGCGACGAGGTGCTACCCCTCCGAAAGGCGTAGAGCCCACGACAAGGAATCGTGGTACCAATTAGGGTAGAAGTCGGAAACAGCAGCAACACGACGAACTGAGACACAAAAAATCGAGCAGGAGGTGATCATATGTCTGGTATACACATTGCCCCAGCCCCCCTGTGCGCAGCCCCTTCGCTGCTCACTGCCATGGCTCACTTCGAGGAAGAGAAGACCTTCTTCGGCTCCATGTTTGTGATAGTCACCCCACCCACCAAGCGCCAGGTGCGCAAGGAAAGTCGCGACCGGCGTCGCAGGAACAGATCATCGCTGGGGCGCGTTATCCGCCGGTCAGAAGTCGGTGGAATCATGGCACGTCAGGAAGGACTGGAAACCGAAGAGGCTCCATGTTGAAGCAGGCCCTGCCCTTTGGCCTGCCCTTTGGCCCCGGCCTGATCGACAAGTCGGCCTCATGGTCCCATAATGCCCGACCGTGCCTGTGCACTTTGTTGCCCCCTCTCACGAAGGCAGGCCGGCAAGGCTCTGTCGTCCTCCCGCAAGGAGCCCCAAAAAAGCACAGGAACACGACAGTTGAAAATACACGCATACACGCATACATAGAAATACACGCATACACAGCAGGATGTAACCAAGCTTGAGTAATCGTTCAGACACTCCCTCCTCCTCCCCCGGCGACCAACTCGAGAGTACGGGAATTCCTGGACTGACAGTGGCGAACAGGGTCCACACTTTCCGGCATAGCGAAAACAGCACCCCATACACGAACCCGGATGGCGCGGTCGACCGGGACACAACGCACAAGGTCAGCTTTCACAACTTCGACCTGCCAGGTCCCCTGATGGACGCCATTTCGGCACAGGGATTTGACTACTGCACCCCCATTCAGGCCCAGGTACTGGGTAGCAGCCTGCAGGGCCGGGACGCCATAGGCAAAGCCCAGACGGGAACCGGAAAGACCGCCGCCTTCCTGATTACTGCGATCAAACAGCTACTTTCGACGCCGCCGCCTGACGAACGTTTTCTTGGTGAGCCCCGGACTCTGATTGTCGCACCGACACGGGAGCTGGCTATCCAGATCCACAAGGATGCCCAGGCACTGACACGTCATACGAATCTTCATTCAGTGGTTGTTGTCGGCGGCATGGATTACGAACAACAGCGCCAGGCTCTCGAAAAGGACTACCTGGACATACTGGTCGCCACACCCGGGCGTCTGCTGGACTTCTGTCAGCGCAAGGACATCCATCTGGATCTGGTCGAAACCCTGGTGATAGATGAGGCCGATCGCATGCTGGATATGGGGTTTATCCCCCAGATGCGACGCATTATTCGTTCCATGCCACGTCCCGGCGACCGGCAGACATTGATGTTTTCCGCCACGTTCAACGCCAGCGTACTCCGTCTTGGAGAGCAATGGACATGGAATCCACTCAAGGTCGAGATTGCACCGGAGACTGTAGCCACCGACACAGTCGAGCAACACCTGTGGGCCGTCAGTACAGATGAAAAGTACCAGGTTCTGTATAACCTGATCACGCGCCAACAGCTGAGACGAGCGATTATATTCACAAATCGACGTGATCAGACCCGCCGCCTGACAGAAAAATTGAAAGCAGACGGGATTGCGGTTGCCATGCTGTCCGGCGAGGTGGCACAAAACAAACGGATCCAGACCCTGGAGCGCTTTCGCTCCGGCCAGCTGCGAGTTCTGGTCGCAACAGACGTTGCTGGGCGCGGCATTCATATCGACGGCATAAGCCACGTGGTGAATTACAACTTGCCGGAAGATCCGGAAGACTACGTGCACCGCATTGGTCGCACGGGACGCGCTGGCTCTTTGGGAACGGCAATCAGCTTCGCCTGTGAAAGTGACGCCTTTCTCATACCGGACCTGGAAAAACTGCTCGGCTGCCCGCTGCGGTGCACCCCTCCACCCGAGGAGCTTCTTCAGGAAACGTCCAGCACCGTCTGAGTGAATTCTTGATATCCCGGCCCCGGGCCCGCGCTTGCCCAAGTGCAGAAGCCGACAGGCTGTCCGGGAAGGGGTGTCGAGCCATGCCGCAGGGCGTGGCGCACCTGCCCCAACGGCTTACTCCCGTTGCTGTGCAAACCGGAGCACGCCCGCCGCCCAAAGCTTGCTGGATACCGAGGCTGTGCCCGACCAGACTGCAGCAAAAGCGCCCCCCGTAGAGCAACCCTCCTGGGTGGACTGCCCAAAGCGCGCGCAACATTCACGCCACCGAATTGACAGCTATGGCCAGGAGCGCATTCCCCGGCAAACGGCACAGGTACAGACGAAAAACCCGACGAAAAACTCTCAGGCCGAAGACAGCAGACACCGAAAAGTCATATTGATCCTGGGCTGACACGCGGCGGCGGTGCGCGGCACCTGGTGCTGCCAGGCTTCCTGAACCCCGGCTGCCATAACAAGCAGGGAGCCATGATCAAGCCCCAGGGTATGAATCCGTTTCTTATTGCGGATCTGCCGCAAACGAAACCGGCGCCGCTCTCCCAGACTCAGCGACGCAATCACGGGCCTGGATCCCAGCTCAGGCTCATTATCAGAATGCCAGCCCATACTGTCGCGCCCATCCCGGTACAGATTGACAAGGACACCATTGAACGGGACCTGTATCAGACGACAAAGACGGTCTCTGATGGCCTGCAGGTCTGCAGGCCAGGGCAAAGGCGTCAGCGAAATTCCACTGTAGCTGTAGCTGGCATCCGGATCGCCGAACCAGGCCTGCAACCGGGGTACAGCATGCTGGCGTCCAAAAAGAAACAGGGTTTCCTGACGCCAGGGCGTGTGCTCATACAGACTGCGAAACAGTCGGTCAGCACGACGAGGAGGCAACCACTGTGGCCAGTGATACACGAAAGTGCCTGTGTCCAGCTCAAGAACTTCAGCAGTCTGGCTGACAGGCTCAGCCTCTGCTTCATACTCCGCTGTCACCAACTGTACCCCACACCCAGGGTCAGCTGTTTCTGAACAGGCTCACGGGGCCCGCTGCCGCCCGTTGACTCCTGCTCAAGCTGGTAGCGCAAGTCAAAGGAAAAACTGCTGCTGATCTTGTACTTGAGTCCTGCCTGCATTTCCCACAACAGGTGAGCCGCACTCTTTGGCCGATAAAAGGTCGAGGAATTGAACTTGGCGACCAGCCCGTCAGAGAGAGAGCGCACGTAACCCAGGCCCCAGCGAAGAGCCCACTGTTTCTGGTTATCACGACGACGATAGGCTTCCCACAGGTGGCTGATGCCCACGTCCGTTTTCAGATCCGAATCAGGAGTGTTCCACAGCTGATAACCGGCACCTGCACCCGCAGAGGCACGCCAACGAAAGTTCTCATCAGTATCGTAAAACCACTGACCGGTTCCCAGCAGGTACATCTTCTGACTGATGAAGTGGTTATAGTCGTAATTGACATGCTGCTCCCTGGTTTTGGTGCGGCTTTTCTCTACAACATGCTCCATATCCCAACGCAGGATGTGACGATTGCTGCTGTCTCGCACCGTCGTGTGACCGAAAGTTTGCAGTCCCCCCCTTCTGGTACGACCCTGGTCCAACGACAGACTGACAGTCAGCTCACCATTCCAGAACCAGAAATCTTTATCGAGACTTTCCGCCTGTAAAAAAGCGAGCTGCGACTTTTTCTTCAAAGGGACACACTGGCCCGTCTGATCATACAACCAGGTCTTTCGATCACGGCTGCGCAAACTGACCAGACGAAAGTTATCCTGGCCTTTCAGCCGCAACCACAGCAGCTCTTCACTTTCCATAGACTCCACCGCCGCAAGCTTGATCTTCACCACACCGGCCCAGGGCGTTCTGAACTCCAGACTCTTGTCCGTCAATTGACGAATAGTACCTGTCAGCACGTCGCCATTTTTCAGAAAAAGCGTATCTGCCAGCGCAAGAGGAGACAGCGCAGCCAGAACAGCCAGCGCACCAACACAAAAAAGACACGCACATACGCGCCACCAACACAGTCTGGTACACCGGTGGCTGAAGATCAGGGGTCCTGGTTGCAAAATCAATGAAAGTGGGTCCGAAAACTGGTCGCTACGTGTTTTAAAGAACCAGCACCCAACCCTACATGATTGAAGTACTGCCTCAGATTTTTTTCCTTGCCGTTTCCGCTACAAGAACAGGCCTCTGACAAACAAGCGGCCGCGAGAGACTCTGTTACAAGTCCTTCGCTGCCGCCTCAGGTCAAGAAATGATTCAATAGTCAATCAAGGGCGAATGCACTTGTTACCCAAACACCCCGAGACAAGACGAATCAGAATACGCTCAAGGTGTATTCAAGATTGAACTCGCTACCCCGCACCCGCCCATTGACAACGGCAACGTCAGCGTCAGCGGCGGCATCTGCTTTCACTTTGTAGTTAGCGTAAAGCCAACTCAGCGACAGCCCATCGAGCTTGCCGCCGAAGGCATAGCTGATGTAACTACTCAGCTCACGCCGCTTGAAGCCCGTGTACCTCTTGGCATTCGAGCCCTGAGCCCAAGCCAAATCCCAGTGAAGCCCAGAAACTCCTACGCCAGAAAAATCGTAACCAGCCCCCAACAGGTAGGACCTCTCACCCTCGAAGTTATAGCTGGCCCACTCGGAAGGCTGGGAAAAATTCCCGGCGTTATAGTCTCCGTCGCTGGCGTCGTCCCAGTTGCCATCCATTGTTCTGCCATACCCCACAGCGGCGTAGGCACCGGCTATGTTGAACTTGGTGTTCATCAGATAATAACTGGACCTGTAGTTCGGGTCTGAGTGCAGAACGCCACCCGACCGCGCCTGTCCGTAGTGCAGGTCAAAGACGAGGGATTTGTTCTCCGCCAGGTTCCAGGTGTAGATTCCCTGGTAGAAGTTTTTGCGCAGAAGCTCGTCAGCATCCATGTATTCAATCGCCAGCTCAAGCCCTTTCCAGCTGTAGCCAGCACCGATAATGCCAACGCCATCAACTTTGGCATCCGAATTTTCTGCGCCAGATGCAATGTAGTCGGCGGTCAGATCGCCACTGAACCGGGAGTGATTCCTGCGACTGTGCCCATTGATCCAACCGAGATACAAGTCAAAGTCGCGATAACCAGCAGACAAGTCCAGACCGCGGGAGCTGGCAGCCAGCACACGGGAGCCCGAGTCAGAATAGAGTTTGTAGCCGCGCTTCTTGACACCCAGAGACCCGTCAAACCTGAAATCGTCCCAGGTGTAACGCCCCTTCAGATACCCCTGCTGAAAACCGGCGATAGAGTGGCCGGGACCATTCTTCGTCTTCTCCGGAACATGAGTGAAATTATCTCCGGTGGAAAGCGGATCAGCGACCCCTGCCGTCACAACGACACCCATGTTATGGATATAGCCGGTATCAAAGGTGGCGAGTAGAGCATGAACCCACTCGTCATCTTCATAGCTGGTCCCTGCTGGAGCTTTCCTCTTGTCTTTCCAGACGTAGTTCTTATACGTTAACTGCAAGGAAGGGTCATAGCTGGTGGCCTCATCTGCCAGGGAATACGAAGAACAGGACAGGGCCGCCACAGCGACCCCCAAAGCTGAAACGACTGCTTTCATCTAAGGCTCACCTCGTCTCGTTTTTTTTCACGCCCTGGATATAGGATCTGCGACTGAATCTGCAATGTTGCACAAACCGAAACACAACACACCAATACAGCCCTGAGGCCGCCTGGGTGCCGCACTTCATCCAGGTCAATGACATAACCCGGCTCGTCAGACTGCCTGGAAGACCACCCGCACGATCAGCTGCGACCAGGTGCCGCGTTGCACAGATCAGGGTACGGGACAAGGCCACACCGAGCATGCCATAAGCCAGCCCAGCGAAAGAATGTAGCAAAGATTACATATAGTCAAGGCGTTATGGTTGAAGAAAAACTGGTGCCTGAAAAAGGCAGAGCAATTATCCGGATGTTGCGACTTTGACCTCAAAAAATCCACAGTGTTCCTTGAAAAAAACTATTTATTGACCATCCTCACAGGGGTTTGCGAATTGTCGGCTGCCCGGCTTTAATACCAACGGAGCCCAAGTGATGTTCTGGTCCGAAATAATCACACGATCCCGGCACCTCGGTAATGGGAAAGGCTGTCAGTGCTGTCGTTCTGACCTGTGTGGGAACTGTTATGAATTCCAGACAATAGGTTACGCCCCGGAACGGGAGGCCCGGCAAGGATGTTTCGCCTTACCCCTCCGACAGGAAAAAATTGGGCGGCTGCGAGCATGTCTTTTTAGTCCTGCATTCCAGCATTCCAGAAAAGGGACTCGCTGACATCAGGGTTTCAACTGGCGCAGGTGTTTTTTGCTCTGCATATGACAAGCCTGCGCAGCCAGGCATGCCGTTGTTTACAGACACAACGACAGCAAAGCCAGCCACCCTGGAGGTCCTGCGACCCGTGCATCCAGACCGCACAGCTGCCTGTTTTCCCGGCCTGAAGAGACTGGACGCAAGCTACAAGCGTTCTGCTGCAACTCCCACAACCGGGTGCTCTCACTGGTCAACTGGAATACACAACGAACATGACAGGCATCACGACATCTTGATCACGACATCTTGATTAACTTGATTGACCCGGCGGGAGTTCTTTGTGCGGTTCCCCCGTCAGGCAGACACCCCGGCACGGGCTTTGGCAGGCCTGTCGGACTCCAGCAGACCAGGAAAAGCACAATACCGGGAAATTACCAGAGTCGGGAAACCACCAGGGCTTCACGCGGAGGGAGAAAACACGCCAAAGCGTCAGGCGAGGGACAAGGTCCCTCCCTGACGGCATTCAGGAGTCTTGATGATGAGAAAGAGGCGCATCCGAATCCTTGCCAGCCCGAGCCATGACCACTTCATCGCTCGCATCTCCGGTTCTGTGCTTCAGGCTGGCCATAGCGCGCAGTCGAGGCCTTAACTCGCTTGCTATCCGTGACAAGCCTGGCTCTGCCAGGGCCGCCACTGCCTGGGGGCGTCCTGCAAAGCGTCCCTGAATCAGCAAATACTCGATCCGGCCATCACGCGTGAGCACAGCCACTTCTGCCGACTCCAGCTCCGGGTGACGCCGACGCAGCATCCAGAGTGCGGACGGACTCTCCGCCCGCATCCACTCAATAGCGTAGGCTCCCTGAGGCAAGGGCGAACGCTCCAAAACAGCAGGGCTGGCAGCTTGTTGAACCTTGACAGCAGGCATCTTGCGACTGGCGGGCATTCGCGACAACTCCAGTTTCTTCAAGCTGTCCAGAGGACGCACCCAGGGCCAGAGCTCCCGGATCATGTCCCGGTGTTCAGGTCGACGCAATTGCGCCAGCGCCGTCTCTACGTCCGGATAAAGACCGCTGAGCAACAGATACCAGTTGCGTCCCTGACTGAAAAAGGGTACGACCGTGGCCTGTGCCAGCAGTGGATAACGCTGCTGGAGGACAGCCAGCCTGGCAGGATCCGTACCGGCCACCCACTGTATGGAGACATAGCCTGCCGGTGCGGACAAGAGCGTTTCAAGACTGGCCACCGGTGCGCCGCCGGCGCTGGCATGACGTGCAGGCAGTTCCCTGGTGACCAGGCTCGAAGGGGGTGACTGCCGCGGAGCCTCATGCAGGTTCGAAGATAAAGAAGATGCGCGCTCGAACCGGTTGACTGAATGCGTCTTGTTGCCTTTCTGCTCTCCCCCAGCCTGACGGATCGAGGCCCTCACCCGGTCGGCATGATCAGCCCGCGACGATGCAAAAGAACCACCGGCTCTCACGGTTGATGCTGACCTGTCGTTACGCATGGCTCTGATAGAACGCGGCGGCGGCAGCTGAAAATGGGACGCCTTTCCGGTAGTAGCCATCGGCTGCGCGGGCGGCGCCAGCAGACCATCGGCCGTATACTTTGCCTTGGGCCAGACAGGCTTCGGCTGGGCGCGGACGGCGGCGCGGACGGGCGGCCTGTTCCAGTGTGCAGGCGGTCGGGCCATGCTGTTGCCGGCCGGCATGACGGGCATAGCCCTGTTCCCACGCCCGTATGACCTGACAGCATCCTGTTCGCGTGCATCCCGGCTCCAGGCCGGATATCCACTCTGCTGTCGCACCCCGGCCGGCACAGGAGGCACCGGTGGATGGGCACCAGCTGCATAACCAGAATGCTGTACAAAAGGTTGGTCGGCAGCAGGTGGAACGGCAAAGCGATCAGTCACAGGGACTCTCTCCGGCACAGCAACCGGGGGTGCCAGCATGGGGCCCGACGCAGAGGCATAGGGACGCTCACCCGACAGAGACAGCATGGGAGCCGGCTGAACGCCACCCCCTCTGGCTGGATGACCACTGCCGGCCAGTCTTGTGGAAGCGACTGGCCATCTGCCCTGCTTCCTTTCTGGTTGCACTTTGTTTCCAGAAGAGGCGGGTCTGTTGCTCGCTACCCTGCGCGGCGGCTTTTCTCTGGCCACAGACCGGGTCGGCACATCGGCCCGGCCCCGGTGCCCCTTGCGTACAGCCGAAGTTTCTGGCCTGGTCGGCTTGTCGGCCCTGGTGCCAAAAAAGTCCGCAGCCCTGCCAGCCCCCTGATGCGACAGCAATTGATAGCGTGCCTGGGCATTCGGGGACAGAGCGGCCAGGGAGCGAACCTCGCCCCTGGCCGGGGTCGCCTCGTTTTCAGTACCATTGCCATCAGACAGATCAACACTGCTGACCAGCGTCATCCGCGCAGTCTCCCCAGTCTCCAACCTCTCACCTTCTTCGGCTGGCGACCCGGACTGGGGCGTAGCTTGCCACAACCGGGGGTCTGATTCCGACGCCGAATACCCACGCGTTACCGCAGGGTTCGGCGCCTGACCAGACCTGTCACCAGAGGCAGAAGACGTCGACAGGCGCGGCCGCTCCACGTCCCTGGCGGCCTGTTGTTCGGCACGCGCATTGTCTCTGACGCGTTCCATCCATGAGGCCATCAATGCCGACTCCTCCAGCTCGGAAGGAGACACCTGGACCGGCCCGCCGCCTCCCCCGTAGGCTCTCTCGTCAGGCAGCCTGTTCTGGTCTTCAGGCGAGGGTGTCCTGGAGCCCAGCCGTGAGACCCAATCGCTGTCGGTCATGGAGCGCACCGGACCTGAAGCCGGTTCAGGCGCCCCCCCCGCCGAGTGACTGCCGGAAGAAACCGGCTGTACCGCTGCCGCGCCATGCACCACTGTATCTCCTGCCGCAGCAGGCCTGATGGCAGCACTGCCCAGGGCGACAGCAATACTCAATGCCAAAAATCTGGGCAGAACCCCGCATCCATTCATTGAAAGTATCCGTTGTCAACCACATTCACTCCGTGTTATCGACCGCGTTTTGCAAAACCCAATGGATGGGTGCAGTTGACTGTGCTTGCCGTGTGCTTTGCTACGTGCAGTTCGTGCCGCAAGACGGCCTGACAGAAAACAGCCCCTGCCGCTTTTCTTGCGGTCGGAAACAGACAGTACATGCCGGGGTTCAAGGTTTTTCTACAGCATGCCGATCATCCAGGACCGACGCCTGCCTGGGGCCGTGTTCTGTGTTGTATCGCAACCATCGCGTCTGCCATCGGATTGAACTTTCCTGCTCACCGGGACTCCAAGTTCTTGAGGTTTGCGCATCAGCAAACACGAACACAACTACTGTCAAAAAGGAGACAGGAGCATGCAAGAAAGAACCAACACCATTGCGGGGACAAGCGCACAATCTGAATCGCTTGCGAGATCCGTCACGTACCAGCCACCGAGCAACCGGGCAGTGGCGTGGAGCTGGAAACTGTATACGCTGACGGCTCTGGCAGGATTGGGGACCTGTTACCTGGTGAACCGGCTCAGCCCGCCCGCCAGCCTGCCCCGCGCATTGGGGCGCTATGCCCTGTCGCTGGCACCTGCGGTACTTTACCAGTCGCTCTCCAGTCTCTACGATCTGACGATAATTCGCGGCACACCATTTTCCGCAACATCTTCGCAAGAGCGGGCGCGCCAGGCGGAACTGGGCATTCCGGACACTGCCAGCATGTACAGGGCTTACACCTCAGCCTGGCTACAACATCCGGGTTCTCTTGATTTCTCCGATCAAGACATCCTGCGCGAACACCAGCGCAGTCTCCGTGTACCCCATGCGCTGGTAGCCCTGGCTGAAGCCGCCTTGCAGACCGACTGGCAGCTATACGCGCTGCCGGGGGGAGAGGAGATCAATAGCGAACATTTCCTGGAAGGTAGCGCACTTCCCAGCGATGGCACAGACTTCAACATCCGTTTCAAGTACAGGGATATTGACCAGTCCCTGTGCCTCCCGCTTCTCCAACCAGAACAGGCCATGATCATTTTGCTCAGCACTCACCCCGATCCAGATTGCAGCAGTGGGTATGCGATGGCCGTGTACCGGGCACCCGACGGCCGTTACTTTCTGTTTGACAGCACCCAGGAGCAGGTGGAAACGCGCACTGTCAGTGGCTGCACAGACGCCATAAGGCATACACTTGGTGTGCGTAAGGATTGGTCTGTCAAAGCCCTGATATGGATGGGCAGACGCCCCCCCGAAAACGCTGAAAACGCTGGAAACGCTCAGCCACCCCAGTCTCCACAGACGTGATTTCCCAAGGAGGGATTCCATGCATACCACAACCGACAACACCGGCCGGCCGGCGCAAAGCCCGGCTTATTCTTCCCTGTCGCCGCCCACACCCGGCACAGCTTCGATCAGCTGGGGCACCCTGGGCGTCACTGTCGCCCTGGGCCTGACGGGCGGATTCCTCCTTAACCGACTGGCTCCCCCGGCCGGTCCCACCCAGTCTCTGATGCGCTACGGGATCGCATTGACGCCAGCGGCACTGTATATGGGCAGTTACGCCTGTAAATCCGTCAACGTGAACTTCCGCACAACCGGCCTTTCAGACCCTGCTGCTCCCGCACGCCAGACACAGGCGGACCACCAGCACGCACTGCAGATGAAACACAAGAACATCATTTCCCTGGCGCACCTGTCGGCCTGGCTTGGTCATACGAGTACTGTTGATTTCAGCGATGAGGAAATACTGCGGGCCGCGCAAAGCATCAGTACAAAACACCCCGTTCCAGGGCTGGTGGCGGCAGCCCATCAAACAGGCTGGCAGACCCGGGCGCTGCCAGGGTCCAAAACACAAAGCAACCAGGATCCTCTATTCAATACGCCACAGACCGATCCCCGGTTTGAATTCGAAAGCAAACTCAGCTTGATCAAGCCGGACGGTTCCACCGCCCTGCACCTGGCTGAGCTGGAAGTCAATGACGTGCTCTTGCTGTTCCTGCCGTCAACACGCGAGGGAAAACCATCCTGTGAAGCGCTGGCAGTACAGCGACAGGGCGACAATCTGTTTCAACTGTTTGATCCCGGGAAGGGAGAGCCTGTGTGCGGCGATACCAACCAGGTGCTGCAGTTTGTCAGTCAGTGGTCCAGAAAAAAGTCGGAGCCGTTCCTCACGCTGATCCGGTTGCAAAAGGACAACCAACCCCAGGGCGTAAAACCCACGACTGATCCCATCTGAGTGAACTTTGTCAGGCTCAGCGCACTCCAATCTGTCAGAGATCACTGACAGGTACAGGAGGCGAGCGAGGCCATGGACAACACACCAGCAAACACACCGCCAGCTGCAGTGACACCGGGACGCCCCGGTGCACCACTGCCTGCGCAAACACAAACCAGACACCCCTACAGAACGAACTGGACATGGTGGGGATCGGGACTGGCAGCACTGGCCGGACTGGGCGCCTGCCTGGTGCTCAACCGGCTGTTGCCACCCACAAACCTGACCCGCGCCCTGGGACGCTATACCCTGTCGCTGGTTCCAGCCGCCTGCTACCTGATGCATGCGGCCCACCACCAGTGCAGCAGTCACATCCGCATATTCAGCACAGTCTCACCCGAGGAGAAGGCGCGCCAGCGCCGTCTGGGGATTGAGCCAGACGCCATGATGTGCACTATCTACACGGCAGCCTGGCTGGAGCATCCAGGTTCCCTGCATTTCGAAGACGAGGAGCTCCTGCGCGAGTACAGGCGCCAGACCCGCTCCGGCAGCGACCTGGTGGCCCTGCTGGAGTCTGCCCGCGAAAAAGGATGGTGCGACAAAGCACTGCCGGGTGGTGGTGTGATCAATACCAGAAGATTGCTGCACCCGGCCCCCAATCAGCAGGAACGACTGCCACTGGGCGGGGACCACTTTGACATCAGACTGAAGGCGAAGAATATCCCGCCCTCCCTGGGCCTTGACCAACTGGAATGCGGTGAAGTCATGCTGATTTTTCTGGTGCCGCTGCCAGAGACACAAGGTCGCAAGGCTCACATACTGGCTGTGCACCGGTCCGACAGCGGTGAACTGTTTTTCTTCAACTCCACTGACAGCCTGCGGCAGGGAACCTGCAATGCCAGTGTCAGCCAGACATTGATCACGGATCTGGTGCGGACAGCATACCCCGGCTTGCGCGTGTATACCCTGGTAAAGCTGGGCAAGCAGGCAGACGCCGCTCCGGCCTGACCGCCGCCCCCCCGCCCAGCATGGCGCCGGGCAGGACTCCTCCCCACACAGCCCCCGCACTCTCTGTTAACCGACGCACCTGACAAGCCTGTCAGTCCCCTGCGAACTCCTGACAAGTAAAAATTCTCTATGCGAAGAGGCGTGCGCCGGAATTGCTGTTCTGTGAGCAACAAATCCGATGTCTGGTGCCCGGCTGTCACGATTCTTCCTGACTCAGGAACCTGAAAGATGCCAACGATCAAAACATGCAATACCGCACCCGTCACCGCGCAGCAAATGCAGCAAACATCAAAGCGCAACAATGCGCAGGACATGGGCGTACTCGGTGCAGCTGTCGTGCTGGGTGTTGGCAGCTGTTTTGTGTTCAACCACCTGAACACTCCCGCCAGCAGGAGGACTTCCCTTGCACGCTATGCCATAGCGCTGCTGCCAGCGACACTCTACCTGGGCGGTTGGGCATTGAGGAGCATGACAGACAAGCCCAGCCGGCAACTCAATGACCGGAACCCTGTTCTGCCGCCCAGGCGCACGGTTGCGCCGCACCATGCCGCACGGCTCGCCCAGCAGGGATACAAGGATCTGTCGCCGATCCAGGTGGCGGCCTGGCTCAAGAACACCGATTGCGTTGAGTTTTCTGACGAGGAACTGGAGGCCGCCGCACAAACCCTGACGGATCAGGGGGTCTTGCCAGGACTGGTGACGGCGGCCCGCCAGGCGCACTGGCGCACTCTGCCCCTGCCGGGGTCCGTCAGCTTCACCTGCCCTGCCACTGCCGGCAGCACAGCCTCTGCGCCCCCTGGCACCCGGTTTCATGCTCTGGTCAAAAAAGACTGTAATTACGAGCAATTCTTTATCCCCCTGGCGCAGCTGAAAGTGTCCGACGTGATGGTAGCCCTTATGGACACGACCGTCCCTGTCCCGGACGAGAACAACGCCTGCTTGCTGGAGCAATCGAAGTGGGCTGTCGCTCTGGAACGCAGGACAGAAAAGACATTCCGGTTTTTCGATGCTGAAGGGGAGCTCAGTTCCATTCCCCGTTCACAGATATGGTTTCTGGTATGGGCACTGACCACATTGCCGCTCAAAACGGATGTGACCATGATCCAGCTACGCAAGGAACCGAACGGCAAGGACGGCAAAACAGGGGGCCAGCCATAACAGCTGCTGTTCATGGACTGACACTGACTTGTACCACGGGGGAACGACACCCATGCAATCCCGGCAACCTGGCTTGCTGCCCACTGCCGCCAGTCCACACCCGGCTCTGGCCCTCTCACCTGTTGCGCAACCGCCATTCGGGACTCACACCCTGTTGAACCCAGGCCTGGTCAACCGGGATATGTTCAACGCGGTTGCCTCTCTGGGGATTGTGAATGCCCTGTGTATCAGCACGTTTTCTTCGCCCCTTCCTGTGCGCAAGAGCTTGATGCGCTTTGCTGTGGCATTGATGCCGGCAGGGGCTTACCTGGGGAGCGGCATAGTTCACAGCCTGATTCAGCATATTGCGGACAGAACCGATCATCCGCCTCCCTTTGTGATGACCAGTACGACAGAGCGCGCGCGCCAGCAAAGACTGAACCTGCAGGATCACAGAAATCTGGCCTCCGCCTACCTGGTGGCCTGGCTGGGACACACCCACTCCGAGAGATTTTCCTGCTCAGAGATAGCGGCGGCTGTACGGGGCACCTCTCACCCCAGCACGCTGGTGCGCCTGGCCAACGGCGCCCGCCCGGGCGGCTGGGTGGGACGGGCAGGGGGCGCCCGCCAGGTTGGCTGGGCCAGCCTGCCAATCCCGGGCGGCAGGCGCTTCCACACCCGGGCTACGGGCATCACATCAGCGGCCGGAGCAGGGCGCTTCGCGTTCTTCGCCAGGGTAACAACGGACTGCCGGCCTGAGGCGTTCAGCCTGCCGCTGCATCACCTTCAGGTTTCCCATGTGCTCATAGTGGCGCTGGAGATGGTTCCCGGCCAGCCATTCACCCGCATCATGGGTATAGAACGACGCGCAGAGGACAGCTTCCGACTGTTTGATTCTCAAACAGGCTTGCATGCCCTGTCTCATGCCGCGTTGATGGATAATCTGGGCTGGCTGCGCACCCGGCTACCGCACAGAACAAATGTGAGCTTGTTACAACTGTGCAGGGAATCCGCCCCAGGCAGGGAGACGCCGGTATAGCCCGCCCCTTTCACGAACTTTTGCAACTCCAGGAGCACGACTCATGAACAATTTGATGCCAGCGGCAGCACCAGGCACTGCGCCTGCGAACCCAGCGCCCGACGCACAGCGCACGCGAGCGCGAGGACGCACAGACTCCCCGCGCTGGGGCCTGCTCGGCGCCACTCTCACCCTGGGGCTGGGGGGAGCTTTCCTTATCGACCGGCTTGCTCCACGCCCAAGTCTGTCCCACACTCTGGGCTGCTGTGTGGTAGGACTGCTACCGGCCGCCCTGTACCTGACCTGCTGCTACAATCCGCACCGGCGCCAGAGAGACACAGAGCCATCGGCCAATGCCCCGCAGGAGCCCCAAGCTCCGGCCCCCCACCCGTCCCGGGAGAAATTCCCTCCGGCCGCAGCCCCCCGGGCACCAATGGCCGAAATCATGGCCTTCTCGGTCATGAGCATAGCGGAGCAGGCACGCCAGAACCGGTTGAGAATCCCCCAGCAAGACGCGGAACTGGAAGCCATCTATGTAGGGGCCTGGCTGAGGAATACAGCCACAGCCACGTTTAACGACGACGACATAGCGTTTATTGCACGATTCACGATGAAGATGCATAGCCTTGTAGCGCTGGTGAGAGTCGCCCGGGAGATTGGCTGGAGCACCCAGCCGCTACCGGAATCGCGCATCTGCCACGCCCGTAGCTGCCCCGTACACGCTGCGGTCTACAAGACTCCAGCCGATGTGCCCGACTTTGCATTCCAGTGGGTTCCGACAAACGCCTACTATCATCCGGAGTCCCCCTTGCCACTGGATCAGCTCAATATCTCCGACGTGCTGGTGATGACCTACGTCCTTACGCGGGGAGGGGAGGAATCGAGAATGCTGGTTGGCCTGCAACGGGCACCCCGGGATCTCTTTATTGTATTCAATCCCAGAAAAGGCCTGTTTTGTACCAACGCCCCCGCGCTCTTGCAGGATCTCCTGAGAAATCAACTCGCAGTGTCCCAGGGCAGCCTCCGTGTCGAAATGATGCGCCTGCAATACAGCCCCAGCCACTCTGAGCCGGACCAGGCACAAGGGCAGGCCAGTGTCCACAATGCCTGACACTTTTTTGCCGGGAAACGGCTGTCTGTATCTGTGATGCACGCCAACCTTGTGCGTCCCGCGCAGCAAGGCTCTCCCCCCCACCAGTGCACGCAGGTTAGGTTGTCCGAAGGCTATGCTCAGGGACGAGCCCCCCTCTTGTCGCGCACTAACCAGCTTCGACGGAACTTATTGCCACCGACAGACTCCAATGCGCAAAGAGGCACCTGACCCTCCCGCTTGACGGGCGGATCCGGCAACAAACGCCAGGAGTGCTTCGTTTTTGCCACAGAGGAGCCAACCTGCCCCCTCTGCACACTGGAGAAAAAACCATGCGACCACTATCATCGCCTTCACCGGCTACGGCACCCACAGCCGTCACCACTGACACTGCAGTCGCCGCGCCACCAGACGAGGGGCCCGCCTGTCCAGTAAGCTGGAACGCGCTCGGATCGACTGTCGCCATGGGGCTGGGCACTGTTTATCTGGTCAACCGGATTGCTCCCCCCCGCAGTTGGACCGAGTCCTTGATGCGCTACGCTATCGGACTGGTGCCTGCGATGATGTATCTGGCCAACACCCATGGCCTGAACCAGCTCCACGCCAGGGCAGATCAGCACAGCCTCGCTGGCCAGAGGCCGGTCGCTCTGGCAGACCAGGCTTGGCAATACATCATCGAGGTTACGCCGTTCTCACTCGAAAGCACGCAGGAGCGGCAACACCAAAACCAACTGGGAATCACACGCAGGAGCCATGAAGAACTGGAAGCGATCTACCTGGCGGCCTGGCTTGAGCACAATAGTCCAGCCACCTTGTTTGACGCCAGGAGAGAGCCATTGCGTTTCAAGCAACACATAGGCCCCATTGCACAAGCCACGACAAATCTGCACAGCCAGGTGGCACTGGTAACACAGGCCCGCAAAAGCGGCTGGTACACCCTGCCTCTACCAGAATCGCACTTGTGTCACACGCATAGCTGCCCCGTACACGCTGAGGTCTACCAGACCCCGCCCGATGTACCTGCCTTTGCGTTCCACTGGGTTCCGGCGAACGCCCGCCATTGTGTAGAGTCCCCCTTGCCTCTGGATCAACTCAACATCTCCGACGTGCTGGTGCTGACCCACGTCTTCGAGATGATGGGAGAGGTAAAAAGACGACTGACAGGTCTGCAACGGGTAAACCAGAAGCTCTTCGTTATGTTCAACCCCAGGAAAGGGCTGTCTTATACGACAACCCCGGCGCTCTTGCAAAACCTGGTGAGAGCTCAGCTCGCGATGTCAGACCGAGCCAGTATCCGTGTCGAAATGATGCAACTGCAATACAATCCCGGGCGCCCTGAGCAAGTCCAGGCACGGGGCCCTGCCAATGCCGACCATGCCTGACACTTTCGTGCCGGGACACCGCCCTTCCTGTCTGAGCCCACCAGTGCACCCAGGTTGCGTCGCCGAAGGAGAAGGTCAGGGACGAGTCCCCTTGTCCCACAAGACCCAGGTTCGATCGAACTTGTTGCCGCCGACAGACTCCAACATATAAAGGGGCATCTGACTTTGGTGCTTGACGGGCTGATCCGGCAACAGAAGTCAGGGGCTGGGCTTTGTTCTTGTCACAGAGGTGTCGACCTGTCCCCTCTGCACACCAGAAAGGGAAAAGACCATGCAATCACTATCATCTACATCACCGGCTACTCTGACCACAGCTGTCACCACTGACACCGCAAGCACCGCACCAGCAGCCAGGGACCCGGCCTGTCCAGTCAGCTGGAACGCGCTCGGAGCCTCTATTGCCACGGGGCTGGGCACTGTGTATCTGATCAACCGCCTTGCTCCCCCTCCCAGTCTGACTCAGTCCGTGATGCGCTACGCTGTCGGACTGGTTCCTGCGGTCATATATCTGGCCACCACCCCTGGCCTGCGGCCGGACTCTCCTGCGGATTCGACCTCGCAACAGATTACCCAGATTATGCCGTTCTCGTTCGAGAGCACGCAGGAGCGACAACGCCAGACAGAATTGAGAATGACACGCAGGAGTAGTGACCAGCTGGCAGCGATCTACCTGACAGCCTGGCTTCAGACGCGCACTTCAGCTATCTCATGTGAAGCAAAGGGAGAGTCAACACTTTTCACGCAACACATAGCCCCCCTTGCACAAGCCACGAAAAATCTGCACAGCCTGGTGGCGCTGGTGACACAGGCCGGGAAAAACGGCTGGTACACCCAGCCCCTGACAGGATCTCACTCCTGTCACACCCATCACTGCCGCAGCCACACTACTTTCGGGACGCCGCCCAAAGCCCAAGGCAGCGCATTCAACTGGGTTCCGGCCAGAGCTTCCCGGAACACTGAACCTCCTGTGGCGCCAGATCAGCTTGATGTCGGTGATGTCCTGGTGCTGACCGGCATCGGCACCGCAGCAAGCGAAAAAGACAGAATCATGATTGCTGTACAGCGAACAGCCCAGCAGCGCTTCATAGTGCTGAACCCCAGGTCAGGTGTGTTTTCTTCTACCAGTTCAGCAGATCTGCACAAGCTGCTGTGCAAGCTTGTCACAGAATCGAATCGCACGCGTGCCAGTGTCGGAATGATTCAACTCAAACACGTCTCCCAGACTTCATGAACTTGCTGAAAAAAGGGGCTGTTGGCATGTCCAATGCCTGCGCGCCCCCCCGACAACCTCCAGCAACACATCCCCTGACGCATGGGAAGACTGCTTCAGCCCGCACGGCGGGGCCTGACCTTCCTCTACAAACGCCCACCGCAGATCCGCACCGCACCCGGGACACCATGCCGGAAAATGATGTTTACAAACAAAACTCCCCGCATTTCCTGTAAAACCGCGCCGGCTTTATCGAACTTATGCCGCACAACAGACTCCAAGATAAAGAGGGACTGCCTGCTGACTCCTGAACGGCGAGCTGACAGGCAAACCTGACACTGACAATCCGGGTCGGCACTTGCGCCTTGCAACGGACATGTCCACCCGGAGCTTCCACATGCTCAAGGAGAAATATTATGGAATCACGACCACTGACAGCACCGGGTAGCATACCCGTCACCGCAACCGGCACCTCGGGGTCTGTTGCCGCCACAGCCACCGAGCCATCAGCACAGACCCCCACCCCTTCAACAAAATGGGGCGCTCTGGGGGTGACTGTCGCCCTGGGGCTGGGCAGCGCCTTCGTTGTCAACCGGCTGAGTCCCCCGACCAGTCCGGGCCACGCCCTGATGCGCTGTGCGATCAGCCTGATACCCGCTGCACTCTATTATTTCAACAAGCTGCCAGACCCCACCGCCAGCTGCGTCACAAGGCAACGTACTCCGGAGCATTTCTGCGTCAATGATCAAAGTGAACTGCCCCGCCTGGTCGACCTGTTGGAGCAAGGAGTGAAGCTGAGCCGGATCATGACTCTGTATAGTATCGCGTGGCTCAATCATCCGAACTCGGTGTCATTTGGCGATAGCGAACTAAAGACAGCGGCGGCAGCCCTGTCACCTGACAAGGACTTCCTGGCAGGCGTAGTCACTGCGGCCCGGAAATTCGGCTGGCACACATGCCCGATACCAGGATCCGAGGTTAAACACAACGGGGAGGATTACGCTGGAACCCCAGCAACAGATCCCGACGTCTCGTTTCATGCTCTTGTGCAAGGCTCCGGCAAGGCCATGCCACCCTTGCCGCTGGGTCAACTGGATGTCGGCGATGTACTGCTGATTATGCAGACTCGCAACGTCCGGGGACGTCAAATCATAGAGACACAGGCTATAGAACGGCAGGGTTCAGACGAATTCCAGCTGTTTCTTCCTGAACTCGGCCGGTATCCACATATGTCCGTCGATGAAATACAGTTGCACATCAAACAGGCCGACGATAGCCCGTCCAGAGATCAGCTGATGATGATCCGGCTGAAAAAAAGCGATGGTCTTTGAGTAACACCCGTAGCCTCCCAACGAAAGGGTCACCAGCACAGGACGAACAGTCTGACTCCTGCGGGCCAACAGGAACGCTTTGCGGAGAACCCCCTCCTGACACTGGCGTCCCGGGGAAGCTGACGCATCCTGGCCAGGCCGATGATGCTCCCTGCATCATCGACGGGAGGCTCTCATGCAGTCTCTACCCGCCCCCACATCCTCAAGCACCGGCCCTCCCGGCCGCTGATCAAGCTGGTGCTGCCGTTACCGACCTGCCACTTCCCGCGATATGGCCTTCTTTCTATAGCTGGGGCCGCTGTCCGGGCCCTGAATCGGTGCGGTGCAGGGCAGGGCTGAACCAAAAAACGCAATGCTGGTCAAAGGAAACAGGACATCCCATTTGGAACAGGAGTATTCCATCATGAACATAATGCGACAGCTTTTCTCCAGTGCAGGCGGCCAGGAGTACAACCACCAGGAACAACCGCCCCCCATACAAGGCAGCAGTCAGACACAGAAATCCCACGCGCTGAATACAGGCACAACACAGCCAGGCTCGCCCCCTGATCACAAGGAACAGGTCACAGTCAACATCAAGGGCCGTCAGTGGTACGTCGCCCTGGCAAGCGAACACCTGGTGAAAGAGTGCCAGATCTGCATGGACGGCGTTCTGGCCGACACCAGCACCTGTGGAGACATAAACCACCGCCTGTGTAAAACCTGTTTTGACAACCATGTCGCGTCCCGTCCAAAGCCCAGCCTCTGTCCCTACTGCAACCTGGAAATAATACCCCATGACAGCTTTCGTGACCGGACGGACAAGGGCCTGAACGCGCAGAGACAGCTGGTTACACTGCAATGCGCCGAGTGCAACCTGGCCCCAGTGACACTCAATCAGATGGAGGTACACATCACAGTTTGCAAGAAAGAAATACAGAGCTGCTCACACGCAGGTCAAGGATGCGACTGGGCGGGCCTGATGGAAGACAAGGACAGGCACGAGAAGCTGTGTGACTGGCGGTCGGTGCCTTGTTCCCACGCCCAGTGCACGCAACAGCTTGTCTATTGCCAAAGGGACGAGCACGAGACCCGCAGTTGTCCCTACCGGCCTGCCAGCCTGGGCAGCCTGCAGACCACGCATGGCACCCTGCTTCAACTCCAGGCGGCACACCTGTTCTTCCAGCAGAACCCTGGCGACACCCTGGCAGCACTGCCAGAGTCTGCCGCCAGAAAACAATTGCAGGAACAGGCTCAGCTGTTTCCCCTGCTGTATGAGGCGGTGCAACAAACCACAGCGGCGTCAGCCAGACCATCCGGCTTCAGCTGTGACTCCCCTGCCCTTGCACGCGCCAGCCAGGCGATGCCCGAACCCTGCACCGACTGCGGCGCCCTGGTTTCGGACTTGAGCATGCCCGCACACCGGGAAGCGTGCCCCAGGTGCCCGCTGAACTGCTGCTGGTGTCTGGAGCAACATCCACGTGAGGAGTTTGCAACCCGTGTCGCCACCTGTCTCCAGACTGCCGCAGCCTTTGCCCGGTGGGGTCATCTCTGGGGCCTGCAAGGCGAGGCCCTGGGGCCCGTGTATAAGAGGACACATCGAGACGGTGGTTCTATTATGATCAGACTCCCCAAAGCCCCGCTGGTCAGAGCGATGGCAGGACTGCCCGGAGCGACGCACTCCCTGCATTGTTACTGGAAGCCAATGGACTGCCAAGTCTCGATTTCTTTCCAGAAGGACAGCAATGGCTGCATCCCCGTCGACATCAACTGCCACTGCGCTGACAGCTCCCTCTACTACATGCCCAAGGTGGAGATTCGCTCGGAGACTGACGGATGGTTGCAGAATCTGGAAGACGTACACAGCTCATGTCCGGGACGCCATAATGGCTGCATACTGATCAAGAATGACTGTAGCGTCAGATTGTTGATCCGCCTCTCAAACTCTCTTGCTGCCACCCCGCACTCTTGCGTCTGCCTCCTGCTGCCGGACTTGCAGAAGAAGCCAAGGTACTAGCGAGATGCCAAATCTATCGGAACCTGTACCCCACAGAGAAGACACCATCTGTCAACACAGACACCTCCTGTGAACTTGTCGTTCTGCCCCGGTCTCCAGGCGCACCGCCGCGCTGACAACCGGGGTATTTCACCAGGAATCTTGCCGCCCGCCTGCCCGGAAATTCCCGGGCGCGAGCCAGACAACCAGAGCCTTCCCGTCCAACACCCGAAGTTGGTGAACGTATCAGGAGCACTGCCTGGGACCGCCCGTGGTACTTTCACAGGGTCGCAGAGCATCAGCGCGATTGCCGTCTGCACGGACGCGCTGGCCGACAGTGCCTTCTGTAGCCATAGCCGCCACCTGTGCAGAAATTGTCTGGGGATGACACCTCAGGCAGGCGAACGCACCGCCTGCCCCGGTTGCCAGCGAGCCCCATGACGCATGAACAGCGTCAGGCACTGGACTCCAGCTGGCACAGCCGATGCGCCATGTGCACCTGCAATCTGCCGCATGCCAGCTATGGTCAGGCCCGCTCAGCGAAGTCGATGCACATAGCAAAGCCTCCCAACGAAGGCGTACCAGCACAGGATGAACAGTCGGACTTCTGCGGGCCAACAGGAACGCCTTCAGGAGCACGCCCTCCTGACACTGGCGTTACCACCCGGGGAACCTGGCGCATTCTGGCCGGGTCGATGATGCACGCTGTGCCAGCCGGCATCATCCACGGGAGGCTCTCATGCAATCTCTACCCTGCCCCACATCCTCGAGCACCGGGCCCAGCCGGCCGCTGATCGAACTGGCGCTGCCGGAGTCCGTGCGCCAGGTGCTGGTCACTCTCAAAGGACGTCACTGGTATGTCAATCCACTCGCTGCCAAGCTGGTGCAGCCCTGCGTTATCTGCCAGGACCATCAGGCATCCCGTCATGTCTGTTTCGACAGGCGTCATTGTATATGTCAGGCGTGCAAGCACAGCATGCTGCTGGCCAACGAGGGCCAGTCCCGCTGCCCCCTGAACTGCGCATCCGTTCTGGGCGAAGACCTGCTGCATCAACTCGACGCCGGGGATGAACAGCTGCGGGCAGACGTTCAGGTGCGCTGCGCCGAGTGCAACAACTGGTCCGGCGCACCAGATGCTATTGATACCCACATCGACACTTGTGGGACGCGACAGCACCCATGCCCACGCAGCGATTATGGCTGCTCATGGAGCGGTCTGCTGGAAGACAGCGCGTTTCATGAGACCCGCTGCGACTGGTGGCCGCAGCCCTGTGTCTACCCCGGCTGCCAGGAGCTGCCGCCCCGCTGCCAGAGTGAGCAGCATCAGCTCTCGTGCCGCTACCGACCTGCCACTGTCGGCATCCTGGAGACCACCCGGGAAACGGCCGTGCGGCTGGAGGGATTGCACCGTTTCTTCCAGCAAAACAGCGCCCACCTGGCCGAGCTGGAGCCCGCCGAGTTGCGGACGCAGCTACAGGAAGCCGCGCAGCTGTTCCCCTTGCTCTATGAAACTGTGCGCTGCGACCCCCCCGCCCCTGCTCCCGTCATGGCTTGCCCCTGGGAGTGTGGATTCCGGGGCGATCCTGACCAGATAGAAAGACATTACAGCCACTGTCCGGACTTGCCTCTTGACTGCACCTATTGCATGGACACAGTCCCGCGTCGGCAATGGGGCAATCATCTGCACAGCTGTAGCTACAGAATCGTGCCCTGCCCACGCGGCTGTGACCAGCCCGGCGTGCGGGCCCGCGATCTGGCTACCGGCATCCATGAGCGCAGCTGCACAGAAACCCCGGTCCCCTGCCAGCATTGTCAACTCAACATCCCCTGGAGTCAGATGGCGGCACACCGCAGAAGCTGCATCAACCGTCCGCTACGCTGCCGCTGGTGCCTTATGGGCCACAGCTACGACCAGTTCATGACCACTTCCGCCAGCTGCCGCCGGGCACTGACTGCCGGCCTGGTGTTTGATGGCGAGCCCTTGATGCCGCACGCGCAGGCGGCCGGGCCTGTTTACGTCAGGCCCGGGCGCGGCGACGATCTGGTCTACATCCGGTTGCCCTGTGCCGCACTGCTGGTGGAACTGGGGCCGCGGCCGATCAGGGGGAACATTACCCGGCCACTGCAGTTTGTGTGGGCAGGCATGAACTGCCGCCTTAATCTGGTCTTCAACCAGACACAAAGATGCTTCGATATTGCACTCATCCGTCTGGAGGGCCAGGTGTCCGAGGGCCAGACAGCGCGCGCAGCGCTGTACAGGGAAGATGGCACTCTGGTGCAGCAGTTGGGCGCAGACAATCAGGATGAGAGCAACCGCTTCATCATGCTGGATGGCCCCCAGGCAGGGCTGGCCCGAATTACAAACATCAATCCCGTTGCCACTTCCGGGGATATAGCCTTCTTTCTGCAGTTGGGGCCGCTGTCCGGACCCTGAATCGGTGCTGTGCAGGGCAGGGCTGAACCAAAAACCGGAGCCCTGGTCAAAGAGGATCAAACGTCCCACTTGAAACAGGAGTATGTCTCTATGGACATAACGCGACCGTTTCCCGCTATTTCAGACAGCCGGGGGCACAACCGCCAGGAACAACCGCCCCCCACACAAGCCAGCGGTCAGGCACAGCACTCTCGCGCGTCGAATGCAGGCGCAACACAGCCAGGCTCGCTCCCTGAGCACGACGGACAACAGGTCACAGTCAGCATCAAGGGCCGTCTGTGGTATGTCGCCCCGGCAAACGAACCCCTGGTACGGGAGTGCCATCTGTGCATGAACGAAGTTCTGGCCGACACCAGCACCTGTGGACACATACGCCATCGCGTGTGTAAAACCTGCTTTGACGCGCATGTAGAGTCTGGTCCAAAGCCCACCCGCTGTCCCAACTGCAATCTCGAAATAGCAACCCATGACACCTGTCGCGACCAGGTGGATAGAGGCCTGAACGCACTGAGACAGCAGGTTGCACTGCAGTGCGCCGAGTGCAACCAGGCCCCAGTGACACCCGATCAGGTGGAAGCACACATCCAGGTCTGCGGGGAAACAAAACATGGCTGTTCACACGCAGCTCAAGGATGCGACTGGGAGGGCCTGCTGGAAGACAAGAACAGGCACGAGAAGCTGTGTGACTGGCGGTCGGTGCCTTGTTCCCATGCCCCCTGCACGCAACAGTTGATCTATTGCCAAAGGGACGAGCACGAGACCCACTGTCTGTACCAGCCTGCCAGCATGGGCAGCCTGCAGACCACGCGTGGCACCCTGCTTCAACTCCAGGCGGCACACCTGTTCTTCCAGCAGTACCCTGGCGAAGCCCTGGCCGCACTGCCAGAGCCTGCCGTCAGAAAACAATTGCAGGAACAGGCACAGCTGTTTCCCCTGCTGTTTGAGGCGGTGCAACAAACCACGGCGGTGCCAGCCAGGCCATGCGGCTTCGGCTGTGCCCCCCTTGCCCTTGCCTCCGCCAGCCAGACGATGCCCGAACACTGCACCGACTGCGGTGCCCTGCTTGCTGGCTTGAGCATGCCCGCACACCGGGAAGAGTGCCCCAGGCGTCCGCTGAACTGCTGCTGGTGTCTGGAGCAACATCCGCGTGAGGAGTTTGCAACCTGTGTCGCCGCCTGTCGCCAGGCTGCCGCAGCCTTTGCCCGGCGGAGCTGGCCTGTACATCACTGGAGCCTGCAAGGCAACGCCCAGGGTCCCGTGTATGACAGGAAAGATCAAGACGAGGGTTCTGTTATGATCAGACTCCCCAAAGCCCCGCTGGTCAGAGCGATGGCAGGACTGCCCGGAGCGACACACTCGCTGCGTTTTCACTGGAAGCCAATGGACTGCCAGCTCTCGGTTTCTTTCCAGAAGGACAGCAATAACTGCATTCCCGTTGACATCAACTTCCACGTCGCTGACAACTCCATCTACCAGACACGCCTGCCGGAGCTTCGCACAGACGATGGCGACTGGTTGCAGAATCTGAAAGAAATACGCTGCTCATATCTAATAAGCGGGCACCTTATACTGATCAAGGATGACTGTAGCGCCAGATTTTTGATCCAGCTCTCAGACTCTCTTGCTGACACCCCGCATTCTTGCGTCTGCTTCCTGCTGCCACCCCTGAGACTATGGGTGAGGGAATGACAAATCTACTGGAACCTGAGCCCAGCCAAGGATCGACGATTGTGCGTGCACAGGCACAATCCATGGACTTGTCGCCGGCAGGGCTGCGGGCGCACTGTCGGGCAGCAACGACTTGTTTTGGGGCCACGGCGCTGCGGCCTGCAGGATCACATGTCCGCAACCACAACGGAACATAACAAACGCCTCTCAATGGCCGCCCCAGGAAATCCTGTCCAGCATTCCAGAGAAGCTGTCCCCGGGACACCCCCCCCCGGACCACAATCTTCACCCCCTGTCTTCAGGAACAGGCGCACCTTTGCACGACCCGGACCGCTGTCCCCACCGGCCTTGCGCACACAACGGCCGCAGAGAAAGAGTGAACTGACAGATCGCATGCCGTTGACATCCTCCCCGCCCTGAAGGACGGGGATTCCTGCTGCTGGCGGCATGACCTCACCGCTCACTTCACAGGCGAGCCGGGCGTGTCCCGCCCTTGAGCCATGGAACATAGGTCAGGTCTGAGAATAATGCCAGTGAGATCAGACGCGCTATCTTTCCCCGCCCTGAAGGACGGGACTTGCCGTGCACCAGGTCAGCACAGACACATCCTGTGAACTTGTCATCCTGGCCCCGGTCTACAGGCGCTCCGCCACGCCAACAACAGAGGGTATTTCACTATGCATCTTGCCGCCCGCCCGTCCGGCAGTTCCCGGATGAGAGCCAGACAACCAGAAGCTTCCCGTCCAACACCCGATATCGGTGAACGTATCAGGATCACTTTCAAGGACCGCCAGTGGCACCTTCACAGGGTCGCAGAACATCTGGTGCGCGATTGCCTTGTCTGCACGGACGCCCTGGCCGACAGTGCCCTGTGTAGCGACATCCGCCACCGCCTGTGCAGAAATTGTGTGGGGTTGACACTTCAGGCAGGCGCACAAGCCGCCTGCCCCACTTGCCAGCGTGCCCCCATGACGCATGAACAGCGTCACGCACTCGACACCAGTCTGGCAGAGCCCATGCGCCATGTCCGCCTGCAATGTGCCGAATGCCAACTATGGTCAGGCCCTCTCACAGAAGTCGATGCACATATCCATGCCTGCAAACAGCGTCAACATCCCTGCCCCTGGCAGTCTCAGGGGTGCACATGGACAGGACTGCTGGAGGTCAGGGATCGCCATGCTTATCACTGCTGCTGGCAGCCAGTAAACTGTTCCCACCAGAACTGTCGGCAGCCGGTACCCCTGCGCGACAAAGAAGCACACGAGGCGGGCTGTCGCCACAGGCCCATCAGCCTGGGTGCCCTGCAAACGACCTACGACACGACCTTGCGGCTGGAGGCTGTGCAGCTGTTTTGTCAACGCCATGACCGGCAGACATTGTCAGGACTGCCAGAGGCGACTGTCAGGGAGCAACTGCACGAGATGAAGCTCCTGTTTCCCCTGTTGTATCAGGCCGTGCACACAGCACCGCGCACACCCGAGTACAGCATGGCTTGCCGCTGGGGCTGCGACTTCCATAACGCGCCGGCAGAACAGCTTGAGGTTCATTACAGGCACTGCCCGTTGGTGCCGGTCAACTGCCAGCACTGCAACCGGGGAATTCACCGTCGGGAGCTGGTACAACATAGCCAGAACTGTGAGCTCAGGCCTGTGGCTTGCCCCCAGGGGTGCGGCGCACCGGACCTGCGCGCCAGGGATATAAACACAGGAGTACACACACGCAGCTGCAAAGCTGTTGCGCAGCCCTGTGGTTACTGCACCAGAATGATTCCGGCTCTGGCCATGATCACGCACGAACGCCAGTGCAACCAGCGTCCGCAGCACTGCTGCTGGTGCCTGGATACCCATATGCTCCAGGACTTCGAGACCCTTTCCCGTAACTGTCGCCGGGCACTGGCAACGGCTCCGGACTTCAATGGGGAGCGGCTGATGCCCCATCCCCAGGCTGTTGGCCCTGTGTATATCACGCCAGCAGAATGCTATGACCCTGTTTTTATTCATCTGCCGACTCCCCCGCTGATCAGGGAGATGGCCCGGGACACCACCGGAAGCACTCTGACCCCTGCCTTGCGCTTCATGTGGGCAGGTATGGACTGCCAGCTGGATATTGCCTATATCCCACACTATGCCTGCTTTACCTGCACACTCTACTGGAGGCAGAGCACTGTCACCACCGGCAGTACTGCATTGGCCGGCCTTTACAATATGGACGGGGAGCTGATTGAACAACTGGGGGCACAGGAAGGGCGCCGCCGCAGTAGCGCCCTTCCTGCCTTGACTTTTCTGCCATGCCGAGTCAGCAGGTTCGACATCAAAGCGCTTAACCGTATTGCCTATGGCCGCGAGCTGTCCCTCCTGCTCAAACTGGGCCCCCTTGCCAGCCCCTGACAGGGCCCGGGACTCCAGTCAACAGCGGGAGCTTGAGTGCTCCCGGGCTCCCGGGCTGCACAGGAGCCAGACAAGTCTCGCTCCCTTGCCTGGCGTCACCAGCGGTCTGTTACACGCATGACAACAACATCCAGACTGGGATCTGTGATCGCACGCTGCCACCACAATGTCTTTGTTCGATGGGAACATGGCCGTTGGTCCGGCCTGAGCAAGCTGCAAGACACAGACAGCCTGCCCCTTGTCCTGACCA
>MKWU01000668.1_pt1 | contig 64089 bp, 64 predicted proteins | sample 809101 | NCBI WGS metagenome assembly MKWU01 (sample SAMN05860141, study PRJNA318959) | sponge metagenome | host: Aplysina aerophoba | place: Slovenia: Piran, Adriatic Sea, Gulf of Piran | collected 2013-05-07
CTTGCGGCCCCGCGACCGGCGCCGGCTGCGCGTGCGCGGCGGGGCCGAGGGGCCGTCCTGCGAGGGCGGCTGGCCACTGTTGCCGCTGTGCCGGTCCCGCTGCCGCCGCAAATCGACGATCGCCTCCTGCAGTTCCGCCAACTGCGTCCGTAGGGTGGCCAGTTCCGCGTCCACCGCCACCACCAAGCCGGCTACCACCGGATGCCCCGCCAGGGCGGGGTCGGCAGCCACCAGGGCCAGCTGCTCGGAGAGGGACGGCGCGGACATGGCCCCAGTGTCGCACAACCCGGCCGGCGGGCCAATCCCGAGCGGCCCGCGTCAGGCTGTCTAACAGCCCCAGGCTGGAGTACCTGAACAGTTACTGTTTAAGAAAAACATATATGTACACATGGCAGGGGCTGGTATCAAGTTCCGCCTTTGGGTTAAGCCCGGTCTGGAAGCTTGGCCAGTAGTCGGCCAACGCAATCCGCAGCATCGACACGGGTTCGACAGTGTCCTCAAGTTCCTGCTGCAATGCTGCGACGGATCGCCGGTACCCCGAGGGTATGGCATTGGGTGCCTGTCCCGGATTTCTCGCAGCCTGCGCGACAACGGGCTCGGGTGGGCGCAAGCATGTGCCTGTGGCCGGCTTCAAATGGCGGGGATGGGCCTGCTAACGTTCAGCGTTCTACTTGCAGTTTGAATCAGGGTTGGTGTCCCCGCGGCCACGGGGATTGTCTGAGACAGACTGTGTTGTTGCACTGGGCTCAAGCACTGGGGCTCAATTGCCCGAGGTTGGCTTCAACCCACCAGATTGGCGGAGAAAACGCGCATCTTCGGCGCGGGCGCCAGCCGAAGTCCCCTACTCCTCCGGGTCGAGGTTCGGCATCTCCTGGTCCTCGCGCGGACCGCCCAGGCCGAAGCGGCGGAGCATGCTGGAGACCGGTCCCTGGAACTTGCGGCTCATGATCACGTTCGCCGAGGTCTTGCGCATGACCCGTTCCGGAATGGAACCGCGGAATTGCTGGGTAAAGTAACCCTCGTCGGAAGCACCCAGTAACAACAGATCGGCGTTCCGACTGGCGTGCAAAATGCCGGCCTCGACATTGACCGCTTCCACCACCTCGAACTCGGTGTCCACATCCACCGACTTGGCCAGGTCGATGGATGTCTGCTTCACCAGCGGTGTGTTTTCCCGTTCCTCGTCGGACGTGACGACATAGATGGTCCTGACCTGGATTTCCTCGTCGGAGGCACTGTGCGACCCGGTGGTCTTGAGGCTGTCCTCCGACCGGTAGAATGCCACCAGGTCCCGGGTAATCTCGTAGTTCATGCGCAGGTTGGCGCCCCGACCCCGGCTCGGAATCACGATCCGGCGGGGCTTGCGCCACAGCGTGTTGAAGTGCGTGACCAGGATGTCGCAGGGCGGATTGGTTCCGATGAGATCGATGACGGAACCGAAGGCATGCTGGCTGCCCACCGTGACACCCGGCCAGCCGAACACAATCAGCTTGGTGTTGTACTCGTTGGCCTTGGCACTGATGGTTTGGCTGACACTGCGCCCGACTACGGTCAGCTCGCGGTGGTTGACGTCCAGCTGACGCGAGACACGGGTGGCCACGCTCGGCACCGACGTGTCGATCATGTCGGCGCGGACCGTGTTCATGTCCGGTGTGCGGACCACGTGCATGCACAGCAGTTCGTGGCCGCGCTGATGGGCGAAGATGGAACCCAGGGCGCCCACGCTGCTGGCCATGAACTTGTCCTTGACCGGCACCAGCACGGTAGGCAGGCCGGTGGCCGTCAGGACCGAGGCGGATTCGGAAACGGTGCGGCTGGGGCTGACCTCCCACTTGGTCTGGTTCGGCAGAATCCACACGAAGTAGATGGTGAGCCCGCCCACCATCCAGGCGATGGCGATGCCCCAGGCAATCATGCTCAGGCTGGCCAGCCACACCGCCAGCACGAGGCAGATGGCAATGCCCAGCGACGGCAGGAAGGGGGTCAGGGGCAGCGTAAAGCGGCGCTTCAGGTCGGGGTGCGACTTGCGCAGGGACACCACCGAGTAGCACACCATCATGAACAGCAGCAGGAACATGATGTTGGCACTGGCCGCCACGTCCTCAATCGGGAGGGACACCGCCATGACCACCACCAGCAGGCCGCTTATGGCAATGGCCATCACAGGTGTCATGGTGCTCGGATTGATTTGCCCGAAGGCCGGGAACAGGTTGCCGTCCCGGCCCATGGCAAACGCCACGCGGCTGGATCCGTACAGCGTGGCGTTGAGGGCACTGGTGGCACTGGCCAGACCTGCCAGGATCAACATCAGCTTGCCACCGACCGGAAAGATCTGCGCAGCCACCTCGACCATGCCCAGCTCGCCCAGCGTCGAAAGGAACTGGTACACCGGCACATTGGGATCGCCCGAATCAATGGCGCCGATCACCACGGCGGCCGTTGTCAGGTAGATGGAGACCGCGATCAGGATGCTGAGTCCGATGGCCCGCGGAATGTTGCGTGTCGGATTCTTCACTTCCTCGCCGCTGGCGGCGATGATTTCGAACCCCTCGAACGCGATGAAAGTCAATCCCATCGCGAGCAGGACGCCGCCGATGCCGAACGGCAGGAACGGCCGGAAGGAGGTCTCGACAATCGTGGACACCTCACCGCCGGCTTCCCGGAACATGAGGGACAGGCCGAAGGCTGCCATCACCACCAGAATCACGATCTTGATGCTGGTGACGATGTTTCCGATCAGGCCGGTTTCGGAGGAACCCTTGTAGTTGATCCAGGTGAAGGTCGCGGCCAGGGCCACCCCCAGCCCGACGCGGCTCCAGTGCAACAGGGGGCAGCCATGGTGGATGTCCGCGCAGCCGGCGGCCAGATCGAGACCCCACAGTCCCAGCAGTTCCACGAAGAAGGCGCCGAACGCCAAGGCGTAGAGCGCACAGGCCAGGGACTGGGCAAACCAACTCATCCATCCGGACAGGTAGCCGAACAGATCGTTCATGCCCTGCTTGATCCACAGGTAGCCCCCGCCCGCCGCCGGGAAGCAACTGCCCAGTTCGGCATAGCTGCCGCCGATGATCAGGGCAATGCAGCCGTTCAGCAGAAAGGCCAGCAGCAGACCGGGTCCGGCCTTGCCGGCCGCAATGCCCGTCAGAACGAAGATGCCCGCGCCAATCATGGCGCCGACACCAATCATGGTGACCGCCAGCAACCCCAGATTGCGACTGAGGGAGACCTCGACCTGAGGTTCCGCCTGTGTCATGGGAAGGCCGGGACGGTGGTGTCAAGGCGCGATCGAGATACCCGGTTGACACACGGGGTGGCGCGGACGGAGCGCCCGACACACTGCCGGACAACCATCCGGCAGTGTGGGCTGTTCGACATGGGACTGGGGTTCCGGGAGGAGCGCTCCTCCCGGGGTGCGGGGACCGTGGGAACGCGGTTCAGCGTTCGATCGGCAGACCGATGGCGTTGCCCCACTCGGTCCAGGACCCGTCGTAGTTGCGAACCTTCTCGTATCCCAACAGATAGGTGAGCACGAACCAGGAGAAGCTGCTGCGCTCGCCGATGCGGCAGTAGGCCACCACTTCGTCGTCGCTCTTGAGACCCTGTTCGGTTTCGTAGATGGCCCGCAGTTCGTCGGCCGGCTTGAAGGTGCCGTCGGCGTTGGCCCCCCTGGCCCACGGCACGTTTTTGGCCCCCTTGATGTGCCCGCCGCGCAGGGCACCCTCCTGCGGGTAGTCGGCCATGTGCAGCAGTTCGCCCCAGTATTCCGCCGGACTGCGTACGTCCAGGAGGGGCTTGCCGGCCTGGGAGTGGGCCAGCACGTCGTCGCGGAAGGCCCGGATGCCCGGGTTGCCTTCCCCGTCCGGCAACGTGTAGTCGGTGCGTTCGCGGTAGGGGATTTCCTTGGTGAGCTCGCGGCCCTCCTCGATCCACTTTTGCCGGCCGCCGTCCATCACGCTCAGGTTTTGCACGCCGTACAGGGACAGCACCCAGAACGCGAAGGTTGCCCACCAGTTGTTCTTGTCGCCGTAGAGGACGATCTTCGCATCCTGCTCCACACCCAGTTCCTGGAGCAGGCGTTCGAGGTCGCCGCGCGGGAGGTAGTCCCGCCTCAATTCGTGATTCAGATCCTCCATCCAGTCCAGGTTCACGGCGCCGGGGATGTGGCCGACTTCATAGAGCAGCGGATCCTCGTTGCTCTCCATCAAGACAACCTTGGGATCGCGCAGGTGCTCGGCAACCCAAGCCGTATCGACCAGGACTTCGGGATGGACATAGCCTTTGTCGTGCATGAAGTTTCACCAGTGGACTGCAAGGGAACGGGGCAACAGGCGCATGAGGGCCTGATTGGCGATTATAGTCCAGAAAAATGCCGCGTTGACGGCCTTGCCGAATACCGGACCCTTTCCTCAGGACGGTGTGGGGGCGTTGGGATGGATCAGCTCCCGATCCTTGAGTTCGGTCCAGAAGTCGGAAGGGACATCCATGGTCATGGCTTCCAGGTTGGTTTCCAGCTCCGAGGTGGCGCGCATGCCGGGAATGACGGACGCCACCGCGGTGTGCCCCAGCGGAAACTGCAGGGCGGCGGCCTGCAGGGTGATGCCGTGGCGGATGCACATGGCCTCGATGCCCTTGACCCGCTGCATCAGGTGCGGCGGAGCCGCCTTGTACTCGAAACGGGCGTCGTCCACCGCACCCGTGGCCAGGATGCCGGAGTTGAACGGACCGCCGATGATCACGCTGATCTGGCGCTCGGCGCACATCGGAAGGAATTCGTCCAGGGGGGTTTGCTCGAGCAGCGTGTAGCGGCCCGCCAGCAGGAAGCAGTCAAACTGCCCGGCCTCGGCGAAGCGGGTCAGCATCTGCCACTGGTTCATGCCCAGGCCAAGGGCCTTGACATGGCCCTTGGTGCGCAGATCGTCGAGGATGGGATAGGCATTCTCCATGGCCGCCTCGAAGTGGGACACCTCCGTGTCCGGCCATCCCTCCCACTGGCTGCTGCCCTCGTCCGGATCGTGCATGAGCAGGATATCGATTTGGCCGACGTCCAGCCGCTCCATGCTGGCTTCGATCGAGTCGAGAATGCCCTGGCGCGAATAGTCCATGACCTGCTGATAGCGATGGGCTCCGGGAAAGAGCGACGCGTCCGAAGCGTCCTCAGGCAACGGGTCGAGCCGCCAGCCCACCTTGGTCGAGACGAGGTACGAGGCCCGGTCAAGCTGCCGCAGTGTGCGTCCCAGCCGCTCCTCGCTGAGGCCGTGGCCGTAGATCGGCGCGGTGTCGAAGTAGTTCAGACCGGAGGCGACTGCTTGGCGAATGACCGTGTCGCAGACCTCGTCCTGCATTGGTTCGTAGAGATTGCCCCAGCCGGTTCCCCCCACACCCAGTGTGGTAACTTCCAGATCGGTGGCGCCCAATCGACGTCGGGCCTTGTGGATGGTCATGTGATTGATTCCTCTGTTGACATTCAGGGGGTGTTGGGCGCGGGCGGCACGGCCAGGGCCTGCGACAGATCCGCAATCAGGTCCTCCACGTCCTCCGTGCCCGCGGACAACCGCACCAGGCCGTCGGAGATGCCAACCGCGCGTCGTTGCGCCGGGGTCAGTGCCCGATGACTGGCATGGGCTGGATACAACACGAGCGTGTAGCAGTCGCCAAGGCTGGTGCCGGGCTGGACGAGTCGCAGGCGCTCCATGAAGCGGAACACCGCCGCCTGGTCGGCCCCTTCGATCTCGAAGGCCAGCATGGCGCCGAACCGGCCGTCGAACTGCTCCCGGGCCCGTTGGTGCTCCGGATGGTCGGGCTGGCCCGGGTACACCACCCGCGCGATCCGGGGATGTTCCCCCAGCCAGGCGGCCAGCTGTTCGGCGTTGCGGCACTGCTGCCGGTAGCGCAGCGGCAGGGTCTTGAGGCCCCGGTGCAGAAGCCAGGCCTCGAAGCTGCCTAGGGAACCGCCGGTGGTCTTGAGGTGTTCGCGCAGGGCCGGTCCGTGGCGGGCGCGCGCGACCACGATGCCGCCCATCGCGTCTCCGTGACCGCCGATGTACTTGGTCGCGCTGTGCAGTTCCATGTCCGCGCCCAGATCCAGCGGGCGGCAGGTCAGCGGGGTCGGGAACGTGTTGTCCACGACCAGAAGCGTGCCGTGCGCCCGGCACAAACGGGCCACGGCGGCGATGTCGACGACGCGCAGCAGCGGGTTCGAAGTGGTCTCGACCAAAAGCACGGCGGGTTTGACCTCGGCCAACAAGTCGGCCACGGCTGCGTTGTCCGAGGCATCCACCAGGTGACCTTCCACCCCCAGGGACGGCAGCAACTGGTCGACAATGGCAACGGAGGCACCGTAGCAGTCCCGCGAGGCGGCCACCCGCCGATTGTCGCTGTCCGCCAGGGCTGCCAACAGGGCCACGTGCACCGCGGCCATGCCAGTGGCGGTGGCCACGGCTTCCAGTGGCAGCGACGGGTCGTGCGTGCAGAGAGCCGACAGGGCATCCGTCAAGGCCCGGGCGGTCGGGTTGCCGTACCGCTGATAGACGAAGCGGTCGGGGGATCCGCCCAGCGCCGCATCCAGCTCGTCAATTCTCGGATAGAGGTGGGTGACGCTCGTGTCGATGGCGTTGACCGTGGGCGTGGCGGCGCCGGATGCGGTGCCGCGGTCCCTGGTCAGATGGTGTTCGCCGCCGTGTACGCAGCGGCTGTGCGGTCCCAGGCGAGCCAGATGCGGGTCCATCGTCAAACCTCGATTTCGGGGAGACTGCGCCGCATGATCTGATAGTTCTCCAAGGCTTGGCCGGCTCCCAGGGCAACGCAGGCCATGGGGTTTTCGGCAACGTAGCAGGGCACTCCCAGATGGCGGGTCAGCCGTTCCGGCAGGTAGCGCAGTTGGGAACCTCCTCCGGTCAGGACCACGCCCCGGTCGATGATGTCCGAGGCCAGTTCCGGCGGTGTCTTTTCGAGGGTGGACCGAATGGTGCCGATGATGGCCTGCATGGGGTCCTCGATGGCTTCCGTCACCTCGCTGCTGGCCAGGGTGGCGCTGCGGGGCAGGCCGTTGACCTGGTCCCGTCCCCTGATCTCGATGCTGGTGTCGTATTCCTGGGGCAACGCGCTGCCGATGCTGATCTTGATCTCCTCGGCAGTCTGCTCCCCGATGAGGAGGTTGTACTTCTTGCGCACGTAGTTGGCGATGGCCTCGTCGATGCGGTTGCCCCCCGTGCGGACGCTGCTCCAGACCACAATGTCGTACATCGACACGACTGCGGATTCCGTGGTGCCTCCGCCGAAGTCCACGACCATGTTCCCGGTCGGGGTTCCAATCGGCAGGCCGGCGCCGTAGGCCGCGGCCAGGGGTTCGGGAATCAGGTAGGCGGCCCCGGCCCCGGCCTGCATGGCGGCGTCGTGGACGGCATGCTCCTCGACGCTGGTCACCCCCTTGGGGGTGGAGATCATCACGCGCGGCTTGAACAGGGGGCGCTTGCCGGTCACCTGCTGAATGAAGTAGCGGAGCATCGCCTCCGTCACGTCGAACTTGGCGATCACGCCGTTCAGCAGGGGCCGTTCAACTTGGATGCTGTCCGGGTTGCGGCCGAGCATGTCGAAGGCTTCGTGGCCAACCGCCACCATGTGCTGGCCGGCGATTGCGACCACCGACGGCTCCTGCATCACAATGCCCTTGCCTTGGACGTGGACCAGCACGTTAACCGTGCCCAGGTCGATGCCAATGTGCTTCTGCAGCATGGGAGATGGTCGGGAGGTCGCGCGAAGTCGATGTACGGGGCGAAGGGCGAATCCCTCGGACCTGCAACACACTATTATAGGAAATCCGGCAGGGCAGGAGCCGTCGTCGGCCACCAGGTGATGGCGGGCCGGGCCGAGATCTCCCTGGAACCAATCCCAGGGGACCGCTTCCGGATTGACTACCGGCAGCAGGCGCCATTGAAAGTCTTCTTGCCCCGGGTCGACCCCGGTGCCGCCGCAGAGGTGGTGTTGGCCAACAGCGCCGGCGGGATCGCGGGTGGCGACCACCTGAGGGTTCGGGTGGCGGTGGGAGCGGACACCACCGCCGTGGTCACCTCCCAGGCCGCGGAAAAAGCGTACCGGTCGCGCGGCCCCGCGGCCGACCTGGAAACCCGGGTGACCGTCGGCCCGCGGGCCCGGCTGGCATGGGTCCCCCAGGAAACCATCCTCTTCGACGGCGCCCGTCTGTGCCGCCGTCTCGAATTTGACCTCGACGGGACCGCATGCCTGCTGGCGGGAGAGATGTGGGTCTTTGGACGGATTGCCCGCGGCGAGGTCTTTGGACGCGGCCTGCTCCACGACGTCTGGCGCATCCGGCGGAACGGCCGTCTGGTCTGGGCCGACAGCCTGCGCTTGGACGGGGACATCCGATGTCCGCTCGATGCGACAGCCGGCTTTGCGGGCGCGCGTGCGGCGGCCGCACTCGTGCTCGCGGGACCGGATGCCGCGGGACTGCTGGAGCCGGTCCGGCGTATAATCGACCGGGCTCCTTGCCGGTCCGGCGCGACCGTGGTTGGCGGGGTCCTTGTGGCTCGTTGGCTGGGGCCCGACCCGGCGGAAGTACGGGCGGGTTACGGCGAATGCGCGGCCGCGTTGATGCAACAGGTCGATCCGGCGCGGTCCGGTTTGCCGGTGGTCTGGCATGTTTGAAAGCCGGGCGGCGCGTCCGGGCCGATATCTCAAACGGAAGCAGAGCAGGAACGAAGTCCACTACCCGCGAAAGTGGGACATCTCCTTTGGCCTCGGGCTGCCATGTCATTCATAAGTCGCGCGCTGAAGTGCGAAAGGTAACTGGATGCAGGCGACGCTGACTTGGCTCGACCTTACGACCAGCGACCGCGACAAGATGCGGCGCGTGCTGGATCTTTTCAACGAGTCGGGCACGATTGACGAGATGGGTCTTGGGAGCCTGCGGAGCATGCTGTCGGACACACTGTTTCCCGGCACCTCGTATACCCAAACCCGATTGCGATACCTTCTGTTTATCCCGTGGCTCTATCGCCTTTTGGAATATCGGCGGGTAAGGGCCGGCGAGGTGCAGCAAGCAGCTCGGCAGGCCGAGGTGGAACTTATCGGACCGCTTCACCGGAACGCCGACAACACAGGGGTCATCGGCCAGATGGCCCGTGCGGCGCTCAAACGGTTGCCAAGTTCCGTCTACTGGGGCACGCTCACCCAGTGGGGCATCTTCCTGCCACAGCAAAACCAAGGCTGGTATCACTCCCATTTCGACGCGCTGGCGAACGGCCGCGGTATCGTGGGGCGCGCGGACGATCCGGGCGTGATCTGGAGCCAACAACCGCACTGGCATCCCCGACTGCCCAAGCCGCCGGAGGGGTTCCCCTGGCAAGCCTCATTCGCGTTGACCCATGACGAAGCCGACTTCCTGCGCGGCCGGGTGGAGGAGCGGTGCGCGGGCACGCTGTTGGCATGGCTGGTTCGGAACGGGTCGGATTCGCCGGCGACGGCAGTCTGGGACGATCCCGACGCACTGCGCGCCATGGGTCGGGCCCGAGAAGACCTGGAGCTGGCGCGGCGCTTCTCGCTGCATGTAGAAGGCATGCCGCTGATCTACAACCTACTGGTCGCGGAACGGCGGCGCGAAGTCCTGGAATCGGATGAGGCGGAAACGATCGATAAGTTCCGCGCGGATCTCGCCGAGTGGGCGAACCGGGAGGCTGCAGAGGGAGCCTCTTTCGATCCCAAGGGACTCTGGGAACTGGTCGTCCGGCGTGACGGACACCTTCCGTATCCGCAGCGCGTTTTCATCGAAAGCTGGTCGCGGCGGCTTGCCGAATTGGCACCGGACAGGGTCGCCGACGATCGCTGGTTGCGGACGTTGATTGCCGAGCGCGAGTGGCGTCTGAAGGGGGTTCGGGCACGGCTGCGAAACCAGAACCGCCTGTTGGATTGGGCTCCAGGCGTCGGTGTCGGCCGGATGGACTTCCGCTGGTCTCGCGTCCGGCGATTCCTGATCGATCTACACCAGGGATTGGCTGCCTGATGCTCCCACCGGACTCGCGTACCACGGCGTTTGAACTGATCCGCCCTCCCGTTGGGTACCGGCTCGACTTCGCCGTGCTGACCACCTATACCCTCGATCTGGAAGCGCTGCTCGTGCTGCCCCTGTCCGTGCTCGCACATCCCGAGGGCGGCTTGGAGGCGCTGCTGGCCGATCCGCTGCGGTTGCACCAGGCGATCCGGGACGCCGGCGATCGCGTGCATGTCTTTGTCGATGCGACGGGCATCGCGATTCCGACGGGCGCGCGGTCACTGTACTCGATGCTCGAGCCGAGCGTGCACCCCGTGCGCGCGCCAAACGGCGGTGTTTTCCATCCCAAGGTGTGGGTCGCACGATTCACGGCAGTGGATGGAACGGCGGAGGACATTCTCCGGGTGGCGATCCTGTCTCGAAACCTGACCTTCGATCGTTCCTGGGATGTCGCCCTGGCGAGCGAGTCGGTATTGGGGAGGGAGTATGTGGAAGCGAGCCGGCCGCTCCATAATTTCCTTCTCGAGCTGCCGCAACTGGCCACGAATGCGAACCGGACGCCACCGGATGTCGCGGATTGTGTGGAGGCGCTGGCTGATCAGATCTGGCGAACCGCATTTCCTTCGCCTGAGGGATTCAACTCGCCAATCGAGTTCCATGCCATCGGATTGACACCGGGGTGTCAAGCCTGGAATCCGCCATCGAAAGGGTTTCGCGCGCTCGCTGTAGCACCGTTCGTCAATCGGACGGCGCTCGACGCGGTTGGCAAGCTGTCCGGGAACGACCGGGTACTGGTGAGCCGACAAGAGGAGCTCGACAAGTTGTCCGAAGACGCGCTCGCCGCGTGGAAGCAGATATTCGTCCTCTCGGATATCGCCCAGGGAGAAGCCGAGGATGGTCCGGCCGACATGGACGAGGAGGGTCAGGCTGACACGATGAAGAGCGACCCTGGAACAGGTGCGGATGCTCGCCCGTCGGGGCTGCACGCCAAGATGATCGCCGTGGAGCACGGTTGGCATGTGACCTGGTCCGTGGGCTCTGCAAACCTGACCTGGCCGGCGTTCACCGGCAGCAACGTCGAGATGATGGCGTCCATCACGGGCAAGAGGGCAGGTGCGAATGGGCATGGCATCGATCATTTCCTCGACGGCGGATTCCGGGATTTGTGCGTGCCGTATCAAAGAACGGAACCGGAGGAAATGGACCGGTGCGTATCCGATGCGCGGGACCACCTCGAATCTGCACGTGATGTCCTTGCGGACGCGGACCTGCGCGTGGTTTGCGTTCCCGGGGACGACCTCTGGACATTGACAATCGATGGTGGCGTGGTTCCACTCGGCAACGATATCGACGTCGTGGCCTGGCCTGTTTCCGTTGCCGAGGATCAGGCTCTGCGGCTGCATGAGCCGTTGCGATGGAGGTTGCCTCTCGCAGGTCTGACGGCGTTCATCGCGTTTCGGTTGCGCGTCGCCGTGCAGGGCGTGGACGACATCCGTATGACCCTGCGACTTCCTGCCGAAGGAATGCCCGCCGACCGCATGCACCACGTGCTCAGGGGCCTGCTGGACAGCCCCGAGAAGTTCCTCCGGTTCCTGCGGGCGCTGCTGGGCGGGCTCGACCAGTTGCTCGGGTGGACAAGGGATGAAGGGAAAGAAAACGGCCTCGCCTCCTGGGGAGTTGGTGCAGGCGGCGAGACCCTGCTTGACGACCTCGTCCGTACCGCCTCCAGAGATCCTGGACGCCTTGAGCCGGTCCGCCGCCTGATCGACGACCTGCGGAAGACGAAGGAAGGGCGGCGCATCGTGCCGGACGAGTTGTTCGCCGTCTGGACGGCTGTCGAGGAGGCACTCACCCAGGAGCCGCAGCCGTGAAGAGACCATCCGTCGCCGCAAGTCTCAAACCGCTCAAGGCGTTTCAGCGCCGTACCGTGGAGCATGCCTTCCATCGTCTGTTCAAGGCGGAGGACGGTACCCGGCGCTTCCTGGTGGCCGATGAGGTGGGCCTCGGTAAGACACTGGTCGCCCGTGGCATCATTGCCAAAGCCATCGATTACCTCTGGAACGACGTTGAGCGAATCGACATCGTCTACATCTGCAGCAACGGCAGCATCGCGCGCGCCAATCTGCCCAAGCTGCAGGTAGGCGGCGCGGAGGAACGGTCGTTCGCGCTGGCAACGCGGCTCACAATGCTGGCCACAGAGCTGGCGCGTCGGGAAGGCGAATCCGGGCTCGCTGACAGCAAGTTGAACTTCGTCAGCTTCACCCCCGGGACATCGTTCAACTTGGGACGGTCGACTGGTCAGAGGCAGGAGCGGGAGGTGTTGTTTCAATTGCTCGATCCGCTGGTGGGACCGCGCACAGCGCTAATGAATCTTCTGCAAGGATGGATCAGCAAGCGGGATGAGTGGCGCTGGGGGCTGACGCACAACCCCCGGCTCATCGACGGGACAATAAGGCAACGCTTCAACGCCGCATTCAGTGCGCAGTACGACCTTCAGGACAGGCTCTGCGAGCTTCTGGACACGACGTTCCGTCGGTATCGCTGCTCATGGCCACCCGAAGCCCGGTACCAGCGAGATCGGGTGATCGGCGAGTTGCGTCGTGTGCTGGCTGGCGCGTGCGTCGAGGCACTCGAACCCGATCTGGTCATTCTCGACGAGTTCCAACGCTTCAAGTCGCTACTCGATACGCATGGGGCAGAGCACGATGCTGCGGCGGATCTAGCGCAGGAACTGTTCCAGGCCAAGGCGCACGACGGCAAGCGGGTGCGCACGCTCCTGCTCTCCGCGACGCCATACAAGCTTTACACTGCCGACGCGGAGATCGAACACGAGGAGCACTACGAGGATTTCCTGGCCACCACGCGATTCCTGTTCGGCGACAACGATGCCCGTGTCGAGGAGCTCAAGCATGAGCTTTCGTGCTTCGGGACCGTGCTACGGCGCGCGGCCGCCGGCGATCCGGGCCAGGTGGAACGCGTTGAGATGACGAAGCGGGCGGTGGAAGGCTCCCTACGCGATGTCATGGCGCGCACTGAACGTGTCGCAGCCAGTGACGATCGCGATGCGATGGTGGATGAGGACCGGCGCACCGCGCCTGTTACCGCGAGCGATGTACGGCAGTACATCGCCGCCGATGCACTGTTTCGAGCCGTCGGTGCCCAGGATCCGATGCCTTTCTGGAAGTCGGCACCGTATCTCGCCCACTTCATGCACGGTTACAGGTTCCACGATCGCCTTGTCGAGGCGATCGATACGCCAGACAAGATCGTTGACGCGTTCAAGCGGCATGATGCGGCGTTTCTGAAAGCGGCAACGCTGCGGTCGTGGGGAAGCATCGACCCTGGGAATGCCAAGCTGCGCGAACTGGTGAGCGAGCTGATCGACGAGGGGCTGTGGCGCCTGCTGTGGATGCCGCCGACGCTGCCTTACTGGCCACTGGAAGGGCCGTTCAAGGGTAAGGAACGCGCGACGAAGCGGCTATTGTTCTCGGCTTGGAATGTGGTGCCGGAGGTCGTGAGCGCAGTCCTCAGCTACAAAGCCGAACGGCTGATGACGGGGGGGCGGCTCGAGTTCTACGACAACCTCGAAAAGGAGCAGGGCCCACTACTGAGACTGACGCAGTCGGCGTTGGGCATTCGCTCCCGTCATCGACTTCTCCTGTTGCTCCTGCCGTGCCTGCCACTGGCGGATCGGGTGCATCCGCTCGCCGCACCTTCGGGACAGGACCGTCAGGCGTGGGTGCGTGTCCAGGTCGACGAACTTCTGTCGGATCCGAGACTGCCGAATCCGCCGGGGGGGAACGTCGACGATCGATGGGAATGGGTCGCGCCGCTCTTGCTGGATCCGGAACTGCCGGCTTTTCTGCGGGCATGGCGTGACCGTGAACTGTCCGCGGAGCCGGACAACGAGCCACTTCCGCAGCCAAATCCGGAAGTCTTCGGTGCGTATGTCGACGATCTGCTCACTTTCGACTTGCAATCGCTTGGTCGGCGTCCTCCGGATCTCGCCGATCTGATCACCGACATCGCCCTCGGCGCGCCGGCGATTCTCGCGGCGCGCAGTTTGAGAGGCGGGAACCATGTCGGTGACGACACGCGCCGTCGGTTCGCGGTGCGCATCGCAGAAGCATTTTGGCGCCTCTTCAACCGGCCGGCTGTGATCACGCTGCTTCGCCAGCTTCCTGCCGAAACCGCGGCCGGGCGCGATGAGTCGGCCTACTGGCGGCGCGTGCTGCAGTACTGCCGGCAGGGCAATCTGCAAGCGGTGCTCGACGAGCAGTGGCACCTGCTCTGGGAGCAGGAATCGTGGTCCGAGGATGCCAGCGTGGATGAAACTGCCGCCAAGTGCGCGCAGGCACTCGTCCAGGCCGTGCATCCGGTGCGCGCGCGCGTGTGCACGCTGAGTTCTTCCGCACTGAGCAAGGAGAATCCGGCGCCACCGTCGAACGGGACGAGATCCGCCTCCGCACTGTATTCGCACTACGCTTCGGCCACATCCGCACGGATGACGGCGGGCACATCAGCCAAGACGCGGTCCGGGCCGCGTTCAACAGTCCGTTTCGGCCCTTCGTGCTCACCAGCACGTCGATTGGGCAGGAGGGACTCGATTTCCATCCCTGGTGCCACCGCCTGGTCCATTGGAATCTGCCGGGCAATCCGGTGGATCTCGAGCAACGCGAGGGCCGGATTCACCGGTACAAAGGCCATGCTGTTCGTCGGAACGTCGCTGTCTCCCATGCGGACGATGCCTTCGCGTCGTGGTCCGCGGGCGATGACATCTGGAGGTTGATGTTCGAGCTGGCCGACAAGGCCGCGCGGGCTGCCGAGGAGAGCGATCTGATTCCGTACTGGATCGCTCCTGGCGAACACCGGGTAGTACGCCATGTGCCGCAATTGCCGTACACGGCGGAGGTCGAGGCGTTTGACCGGCTGAAGCGACAGCTTGCTGCCTATCGGGTCGTTTTCGGACAGCCGCGGCAAGAGGAACTGGTCACGTTGCTGGATCGAGCTGGCGTTGATGTTGCGAGACTGAGAGACTGGGCGGTGGATCTCTCGCCACCGGTGACCGGAAACTCCTGCGCATCGTGAGCGTTGTGGCTCGTCTGGCGAAAGTCGGTCCGCGGTGCCTGAGTGGGTGTGAGGGGCTCCCCCATTGTCTTCCTGGCAAGGGGATGTCCCGGATGGTGTTGGAATTGAACTGAAGTGAAACGGGTGGCGGTTCGGGTAACGGTGGGAGCGGACACCACCGCCGTGGCTACCTCCCAGGCCGCGGAAAAAGCGTACCGGTCGCGCGGCCCTGCGGCCGACCTGGAAACCCGGGTGACCGTCGGCCCGCGGGCCCGTCTGGCATGGGTTCCCCAGGAGACCATCCTCTTCGACGGCGCCCGTCTGTTCTCGACGGGACCGCATGCCTGCTGGCAGGAGAGATGTGGGTCTTTGGACGGATTGCCCGCGGCGAGGTCTTTGGACGCGGCCTGCTCCACGACGTCTGGCGCATCCGGCGGGACGGCCGTCTGGCCTGGGCCGACAACCTGCGCCTGGACGGGGACATCCGACGTCCGCTCGATGCGACAGCCGGCTTCGCGGGCGCGTGCGACGGCCGCCCTCGTGCTCGCGGGACCGGATGCCGCGGGGCTGCTGGAGCCGGTCCGGCGTATAATCGACCGGGCTCCTTGCCGGGCCGGCGCGACCGTGGTTGGCGGGGTCCTTGTGGCTCGTTGGCTGGGGCCCGACCCGGCGGAAGTACGGGCGGGTTACGGCGAATGCGCGGCCGCGTTGCTGCAACAGGTCGATCCGACGCGGTCCGGCCTGCCGGTGGTCTGGCATGTCTGAAAGCCGGGAGGCCCGTCCGGATCGATGCCTCGGACGGAAACAAGGATGAACCTGACTCCGCGCGAAAAGGACAAGCTGCTGGTCGCCATGGCGGCCGTCGTGGCGCGCCGGCGCCGGGAACGGGGCGTTCTGCTCAATCATCCGGAGGCCGTGGCCCTGATTACCGACTTCGTGGTGGAAGGCGCGCGCGACGGCCGATCCGTGGCGGACCTGATGCAGGCGGGCGCCAGTGTTCTGACGCGGGCGGACGTGATGGAGGGGGTGCCGGAGATGATCCCCGAGATTCAGGTTGAGGCGACCTTCCCGGACGGCACCAAGCTTGTCACCATTCACGATCCCATTCGCTGATCGAGGAGCCCACCATGGTGCCGGGAGAGACCATCGTCGGCAAGGATCCGATTGTCATCAACGCCGGACGGCCCGTCGTGGAGCTCGCGGTGGCCAACACCGGCGACCGTCCCGTCCAGGTTGGGTCCCACTACCACTTCGGCGAGACCAACGCGGCACTGGTCTTCGACCGGGAGGCCGCCCGCGGCTTCAGGCTCGACATCCCGGCCGGTACGGCGGTCCGCTTCGAACCGGGCCAGACCCGCACGGTGCGGCTCGTGGCGTTCGGCGGGAACCGCGTCGTGACGGGGTTTCAAGGGTTGGTGGACGGCCCGTTGGACGTGTGACCCATGGCTCGTGAAATGGATCGCCGCGCCTACGTCGGCATGTTTGGGCCAACGGTAGGCGACAAGGTGCGACTGGCGGACACGGAACTCTTCATCGAGGTCGAGGAGGATCGCTGCGTTCACGGCGAGGAGGTTCGGTTCGGCGGTGGCAAGGTCATCCGCGATGGCATGGGGCAGTCCCAGCTGACGCGTGCCGCGGGTACCGTCGACACGGTGATCACGAACGCCTTGATTCTCGACCACTGGGGCGTCGTCAAGGCCGACATCGGCATTCGCGACGGACGTATCGCGTCGATCGGCAAGTCCGGCAACCCCGACATCCAGCCAGGAGTCGACACGCCGATTGGTCCGTCCACCGAAGTCATCGCGGGCGAGGGGCGGATCGTGACGGCGGGTGGCATTGATGCCCACATCCACTTCATTGCGCCCCAGCAGATCGAGGAGGCCCTGTACAGCGGAATCACCAGCATGCTGGGCGGCGGCACGGGCCCGGCCGCGGGGTCCAATGCCACTACCTGCACGCCCGGCGCCTGGCACCTGGGCCGCATGCTGCAGGCCGCCGACGCCTTCCCCATGAACCTGGGCTTCTGGGGCAAGGGCAATGCCAGCCGGCCCGAACCCCTGGTCGAACAGGTTCACGGCGGCGCCTGCGGCCTCAAGCTGCATGAGGACTGGGGTACGACCCCGGCCGCGATCGATACCTGTCTGCGGGTCGGCGACGAGCAGGACGTACAGGTCATGATCCACACCGACACGCTCAACGAGTCGGGTTTCGTCGAGCGGACGCTGGAGGCGATCGGGGGCCGGACGATCCATGCCTACCATACGGAGGGCGCGGGCGGCGGTCACGCCCCGGACATCATCAAGGTCTGCGGCGAAGCCAATGTGCTGCCGTCGTCGACGAACCCCACCCGGCCGTTCACGGTCAACACGATTGAGGAGCACCTCGACATGTTGATGGTGTGCCACCACCTGGATCCCCGGGTGCCGGAGGACATTGCGTTTGCCGAGAGCAGGATCCGCGCCGAGACGATTGCCGCGGAGGACATCCTGCACGACCTGGGCGCCCTGAGCATGATCTCCTCCGACAGTCAGGCGATGGGCCGCGTCGGCGAAGTGGTATTGCGCACTTGGCAGACGGCGGACAAGATGAAACGCCAGCGCGGTCCGTTGCCCGAAGAGCGCGGCGACAACGACAATGTGCGCGCCTGTCGCTATGTCGCCAAGTACACGATCAATCCTGCCGTGGCCTGCGGCATCGCCGAGCACGTCGGCTCGGTGGAGGTTGGCAAGCTTGCGGATCTCTGTCTGTGGCACCCTGCCTTCTTCGGGGTCAAACCCGAAATGGTGCTCAAGGGCGGGACCATCGCGGCCGCACAGATGGGCGATCCGAACGCCTCGATCCCTACACCGCAGCCCGTCCACTATCGGCCCATGTTCGGAGCCTTCGGCGGTGCACGGCCGGCCGGGTCCCTCACCTTCCTTTCGCAGGCCGCCCTGGAGGCGGATCTTCCGGCCGCGCTGGATTTGCAGTCCGTGCCCGTGCCCGTGGCGCAGACCCGCACCATTGACAAGCGCTCCATGGTGCACAACGACGCCCTGCCCCGCATCGAAGTGGATCCGGAGACCTACGAGGTGCGCGCGGACGGCGAGCTTCTTACCTGCGAACCGGCGTTGGAACTGCCCATGGCCCAGCGCTACTTTCTCTTCTGAGCCGATGGATCTTCGGGGCCGATATCGGCTGACGGCCTGGTTGTCGCCCGCCTTCCCGACAGGCGGCTACGCCTATTCCCACGGCCTGGAACACGCGGTCGAGGCCGGCCTGGTGCATGACTGTGCAACGCTTCGCGAATGGATCACGGGCATTCTGGAGTTCGGGGCAGGCTGGACGGATGCCTTGTTCTTCTGCGCCGCCCACCGCGCCCGGCCGGCGGAGGTGGACGGCCTAGCCGACCTCGCGGCAGCCATGAAGGGTACCCGGGAGTTGCGGGCCGAGAGCCTGCTGCAGGGCAAGGCCTTCAGCGCTGCCGTTGCGGCCGCCTGGGAGGCGGCCGATGTGATTCGCAGACCGGACGTCCCCCCGCTGGCACATCCGATCGCAGTGGCGCGGGCCTGCCGGCATCACGGAATTCCACTGGCGGAGGCGCTTCCCGCCTACCTTCAGGCCATGGTCGCGGGGTTCGTCTCGGCGGGTTTGCGGCTGGTGCCGCTGGGGCACACCGATGGACAGCGAGTGCTTGCCGCCTTGGAGGAGATCGTGGTCGGATCGGCCGCGCGGGCTCGCTGTACTCCCTTTGCCGAGCTCGGGGCCGCGGCTCCCATGGTGGACTGGGCCTCCATGCGGCACGAGACGCAACACACCCGGTTGTTCCGATCGTGACCGCGCTGCGCAACGGACCGCTGCGGGTTGGCATCGGCGGCCCGGTTGGATCCGGTAAGACCGCCCTTATCGACGCGCTCTGCCGGCACCTGCGGGACGTCCGTGAGCTCGCGGTGATTACGAACGACATCTATACCCGCGAGGATGCCGAGTTCCTGATCCGCAGCGGCGCGTTGCCGGTGGAGCGGATTGCAGGGGTTGAGACGGGCGGATGCCCGCACACGGCCATTCGCGAGGACTCTTCGATGAACCTGGAGGCGATTGCCGATATGGTGGAGCGTGTCCCCGAAGTCGAAGTGGTCTTTGTGGAGTCCGGAGGGGACAATCTGTCGGCGAGCTTCAGTCCCGAACTGGTCGACAAGGCCATCTACGTGATCGACGTGGCCGCCGGGGACAAGATCCCGCGCAAGGGAGGCCCCGGCATCACGCAGTCCGATCTGCTGGTCGTCAACAAAGTCGACCTGGCCCCGCTGGTGGGCGCCGATCTGGAGGTGATGGCTGCCGATGCCCGGCGCATGCGGGGAACACGGCCCGTGGTCTTCTCAAACCTCAAGACCGGCTTGGGCCTTGATGTCATCGTGGACTTCGTCGAGGCGGCGCGCCAAACAATCCCTTAATCGCTTGGCCAGATCTCAGGGAAGTTCGATTATTTCCCGGAGGTGTCGGCTGTTGGTTGAGCGAGACGACCAACAGAACGTGCGGAAGGAACAGACAGGATAAAGCCCGTTCCTCGGTACTTCTCCACGTGCACAGTCAATCCGGGCAGGCAGGTCCGCTCCCGGGGAGTGGGAAGCCGGCATTGGGGAAGCGCGGTCGGTCTCCGTTGGCGAGAACGCCGTCTTGCAACCGATGGGCTCAGTTGCCAGGGGTGTTCATGCCGGGCCGCGCCCGACGTCGCCTGGCAACCCTGAGGCGAACCTGACTGCGCCGGAGCGCCGCCACATGCACCGGTGGTGCGGACGCGGCCCCACCGGCTTCCGCCACGCTGGCCTCCGCGCGCTCCCGCGCGGCTTCGGCCCGTTGGATGTCAATGTCGTCTACCCGTTCGGCGACGTCCGCCAGTATCGTCACCACATCCGGCCGGACTTCGGCAATGCCGCCGTTGACGAACAGGGCTTCCTGTTCCTCATCATTCTCGTAGAGAAGGATTTCGCCGGTGACCAGGGTGGTCATAAGCGGCGCATGGCCACCCATGACGCCCATTTGCCCCGCCTCGCCGGGCAGGACCACCATGTCGGCGTCCCGGGACATCAGGAGCCGTTCCGGCGTTACGATTTCTACCTTGATCGGCACGTGGCTGCTCGCTTCCGCAAGGGGTGTGGGGGGATCCGGCTAGCCCTGGCTCCGCATCTGGGAGGCCTTTTCAACGGCCTCGTCGATGCCGCCCACCATGTAGAAGGCCTGTTCCGGAAGGTCGTCGTGCTTGCCTTGGAGGATCTCGTCAAAGCCGTTGATGGTGTCCTCGATCTTGACGAACTTGCCGCTGACGCCGGTGAACACCTCCGCCACAAACATCGGCTGGGTCAGGAAGCGTTGGATCTTGCGGGCCCGCGAGACGGCCAGCTTGTCGTCCTCGCTCAGTTCCTCCACGCCCAGAATGGCGATGATGTCCTGCAGGTCGCGGTAGCGCTGCAGGATTTGCTGGATGCCCCGGGCCACGGTGTAGTGGCGCTCGCCCAGGATGACCGGGTCGAGAATGCGACTGGTCGAGCCCAGCGGATCCACGGCCGGGAACAGGGCCTGGTCCGCCAGGGACCGCTCCAGGGTGATGGTTGCATCCAGGTGCGCAAAGGTTGTGGCCGGCGCCGGATCGGTGTAGTCGTCCGCCGGTACGTAGACGGCCTGCATGGATGTGATGGAGCCGGTGTGCGTGGAGGTAATCCGTTCCTGCAGTTCACCCATGTCGGTGCCCAGGGTCGGTGCGTAGCCGACGGCGCTGGGCAGGCGGCCCAGCAGGGCGGACACTTCCGCGCCGGCCTGCACGAAGCGGAAGATGTTGTCGATGAAGAGCAGCACGTCCCGCCCTTCGTCGCGGAAGTATTCGGCCATGGTCACGCCGGTCAGGCCGACGCGCAGGCGGGCGCCGGGCGGCTCGTTCATCTGGCCGAACACCAGGGCGGTGGAGCCAATCACCCCCGAATCGCGCATCTCGTGCCAGAGGTCGTTGCCTTCGCGGCTGCGCTCGCCCACGCCGGCGAACACCGAGTAGCCGCTGTGGAACTCGGCCACGTTGTGGATGAGTTCCTGGATCACGACGGTCTTGCCCACGCCGGCACCGCCGAAGATGCCCGTCTTGCCGCCCTTGGTGAAGGGGGCCACCAGGTCGATCACCTTCACGCCGGTCTCGAACAGCTCGGCCTTGGTGGAGCGCTCGGAGAAGGGCGGCGGCTCCTGGTGGATGGGGTAGTAGGTGTCCGTTTCGACCGGGTCGTCGGAGTCGATGGCCTGGCCGGTCACGTTGAAGATGCGGCCCAGCGTAGCCTGGCCCACGGGCACGGAAATCGGCTCCCCCTCCGAGGTCACGTCCACGCCGCGCCGCAGGCCGTCGGTGGAGCCCATGGAGATGGCACGCACCGCACTGCCCCCGAGATGCTGCTGCACCTCGCACACCAGCGGGTCGTCGCCTTCCTGCTCGATGTAGAGTGCGTCGTAGATTTCCGGCAGCGCGCTGTCCGGAAACGCGCAATCCACAACCGGACCGATGACACTGGTGACGGTGCCCCTAATCTCTGCAGTCATTGCCTTACTCCTGGTGTTCGATGGGGAAGGACCGGGAGCCGGTCAGGTCGCCTGCTCCAGGGCGGACACGCCGCCCACGATGTCCATCAATTCGCTGGTGATGCCTTCCTGACGGGCCTTGTTGAAGCGCAGGTTCAGTTCCTCCAGCAGTTCCTGGGCTGCCTCCGAGGCGTTGCGCATGGCCACCATGCGGGCCGAGTGCTCGCTGGCCAGCGATTCGTAGATCGCCTGCAGGATTTGGACCTCGGTGAACTCGAAGATGGCCCGTTCCAGCACCGTCTGCGGATCCGGCTCGAAGATGTAGTCCGGTGCCATCGGCACACTCGGCTCTGCCGGTTCCACCGGCAGCAGCTTGACCACGGTTGGAGTCTGCACCAGGGTGTTTACAAAGTCGGTGTAGACCAGCCGCACCTCGTCGAACGCGCCCGCCCGGAAGTCGTCGATGACCACCCGGGTGATGGCCGCGATGTCGCTGCGCGTGGGGGAGTCGGGGATGCCCATGAATTCGGCATGGATGACGGGGTCGTATCGTTGAAACCAGTCCCGGCCCTTGCGTCCGATCGGAATCGCGCAGACCTCCCGATTTTCGGCGCGCAGGGCGGCCACTTCCTGTTGTCCCTTGCGGATTACGTTGGCGTTGAAACCGCCGGCCAAGCCGCGGTCGCCGGACACCAGGACCACGCATCCCTTGCGCACGGGACGGGGGGTCATCAGTTCGCTGAGGCTGGCTTCGACCACCGGCAGCCGCGCGATGTAGTGGAGGACGTCGAATGCCTTCTCGGAGAAAGGGCGGGCTGCCGTCACCATCTGCTGGGCCCGGCGCATGCGGGAGGCGGCCACCGCCTCCATGGCGCGCGTCACCTGTTCGATGTTGGCGACGGACTTGATCCGCCGACGGATTTCTCGGGTGCTGGCCATCGCGTTTCAGGCTCCCGTCGAAGGAGGGGGAAGCCGGGACCGCCTAGGCGGACGGGCTCCAGGTGCGGGTGAAGTCGGCCACGGCTGTTTCCAGGGCACTTTCGGTGGTGTCGGAGAGATCCAGTTCCGAAGCGATCGTGTTGGCGATGCCGGAATGGCTGGCCTCGATGTAGGCGTGCAGGCCCTGTTCGAAGTTCTTGACTTCGGCGACCGGCACCTCGTCCAGGTAGCCGTTGTTGACGGCCCACAGCGAGATTACCTGCTGGGTCAGGGTGAGCGGGTTGTATTGCGTCTGCTTCAGCACTTCCTGAATGCGCTGGCCCCGGTTGAGTTGTGCCTGGGTGGAAGCGTCGAGCTCGCTGCCGAACTGGGCGAAGGCCGCCAGCTCGCGGTACTGGGAGAACTCCAGCTTGAGGCGCCCGGCAACCGCCTTCATGGCCCGGGTTTGGGCCGACGAACCGACGCGGCTGACCGACAGACCCACGTTCATGGCGGGACGCACACCTCCGTTGAAGAGGTCGGTTTCCAGGAAGATCTGGCCGTCCGTGATGGAGATCACGTTGGTCGGAATGTAGGCCGAGACGTCGTTGGCCTGGGTTTCGATCACGGGCAGGGCGGTCAGCGTGCCGCCGCCTTCGCTCTCGGCCATGCAGGCAGCGCGCTCCAGCAGGCGGCTGTGCAGGTAGAAGACATCGCCCGGATAGGCCTCGCGGCCGGGCGGGCGCCGCAACAGCAGGGAGACCTGGCGGTAGGACTGGGCATGCTTGGAAAGGTCGTCGTAGATGATCAGCGCGTGCCGTCCGGATTCCATGAACTCCTCGCCCATGGCGCAGCCGGCGTAGGGGGCGATGAACTGCAGGGCCGCGGGATCCGCCGCCGCCGCGGAGACCACAATCGTGTGCTCCATCGCGCCGTTGGCCTCGAGGATGCCCACGACCTGGGCGACCGTGGACTGCTTCTGGCCGATGGCCACGTAGATGCAGATGAGGTCCTTGCCCTTCTGGTTGATGATCGTGTCGATGGCGATGGCGGTTTTGCCCGTCTGGCGATCGCCGATGATGAGTTCCCGCTGGCCGCGGCCAATCGGAATCAGGGAGTCGATGCAGGTCAGTCCGGTCTCGACCGGCGTGTCCACTGACTGCCGTGTGACCACGCCGGGGGCAATGCGTTCCACCGGGCGGGTGCCGGCGGCATCGATCGGCCCCTTGCCGTCGATGGGCTGGCCGACGGCGTTGACGACGCGGCCCAGCAGGGCGTCTCCCACCGGCACGGAGGCAATGCGACCGGTGCTCTGGACCAGGTCGCCCTCCTCGATGTCGGTGTACTCGCCCATGATGATGATGCCGACCCGGTCGGCATCCAGGTTGAGCACCATGCCCAGCGTGCCGTTGCGGGTGAATTCCACCAGTTCCATGGCCATCGCCTGCTCGAGCCCCTTGGCGATGGCAATGCCGTCGCCCACGGTCTCCACCTCGCCCACGTCGACGCGGGTTGGCGCCGGCTCAAAGGCCAGAATGCGCTCCTTCAGGCGCTCCGTTAGATTTCCGTTCATCACAGCCATTGCGGTTTGGTTCCTTGCTGGCGGTCCCTCGTCCGGTCCTCCGTCGGGGAAACGGGGGCGGGACCGACTGGCGGATGGGTTGTGGTCGTCCCGGCTACACCGATGCCATCACATCGTCGCGCAGGGCCTGCAGGCTGCTGGCGACGGAAAGGTCGGTCAACTGGTCTCCCACCCGGATGCGCAGGCCGCCCATCAAGGCGGGATCCACGCTGAAGCGGACTTCCAGTTCGTTGCCGTGCTCGGCCCGCAACTGGGCGGTCAACTGCTCCCTGCGTTCGGCGGACAACTGGACGGCACTCGTGATCTCGGCCGTCACCTGTCGGGCGCCGCCTCCGTGCAGGAGTTCGTCCAGCTCGCCGGCCACGGCCGGGAGCTGGTCCAGCTTGTTGTCGGCGGCCATGACCGTGACCAGGCGCAGGAACGGGGCAGGGATGCCGTCCGGCAACTGTTCCTGGAGGATGGCCTGCAGCGCCGCCTCGTCGCGTCCGGCCGCCTGCAGCCGGCGTCGCAGGTCCGTGCCCGGCGCCAGCGACTGCGACAGGGAATTCAACAGGGTTTGCCAGCCGTCCCAGGCAGCGGCCAGGAAGGCCTCTGCGTAGCGGCCGGCGTCGGAGGCGGATCCGGTCATGGCCTAACTCCGATTCTGGCCGGCCATCAAGTCGGCGATCAGCCGATCCTGGTCGACATCCTGCTGAAGTTCGCGTCCCAGGATGCGCTGGGCACCCAGCATCGAGAGTTCGGCGATCTGGCGACCGGCAGCGGCCAGCGCCTCCACTTTCTGGGCCTCGCCTTCCTCCTGGGCCTCCGTGCGGATTCGCATCGCCTCCTCGTTGGCGCGGCTGATGATGTCCTGGCGCACCTTGTCCGCGTCCTGGGTGGCCTGGGCCGTGACCCGGGACGCCTCCAGGCGGGCTTCCTCGAGGATCTTGTTGCCTTCCTGTTCGGCCTCGGCCCGAGCCTTGCCGGCCTGGTCGGCGTCCTTGATGCCCTGGGCGATCCGCTCGCGGCGGGCGATCAGGGCCTTGCTGACCGGCTTGTACAGCAGCGCGTTCAGCAGGAGCATGATGGCCACGAAGTTCACAATCTGCGAGATGAAGCCCATCCCTGTGAGTCCGAGGCTGTTTAAGGCTTCCATGCGCTAGTTTCCTTCCATCTGAGCGGAATGTGCGGCTTGCTTCGGGGGTCTAGCCAAACTTGATCAGCAGCGAAATGACCAGGGCGTAAATCGCGATGGCCTCGGCGAACGCGATGGTGATGAACATGTTCGTCTGCACGATGCCGACGGCCTCGGGGTTGCGCCCCATGGCTTCCACGGCCTTGGCGCCGATCAGGCCCACGCCGATGCCGGGGCCGATTGCGCCCAGGCCAATGGCGAGTGCCGAGCCGATTTCCTTGGCAGCATCAATTTCCATCGTCGAACTCCTTGAAACTGGAAACGGGTTTGGTATTGGGCCGCGCCGTGGCGGCCCCGCAGTTGGCTAGTGGTGATCGTCGTGGCTGACCGTGGCCGCCTGGAAGAAGATCAGGGCGAGCATCATGAAGACGGCGGCCTGGATGAAGCCCACGAAGATCTCGAAACCGTAGAAGACCGCCGGCACCATGAACGGAATCAGGAAGGCCATCACCGCCAACAGGACCTCGCCGGCGAAGATGTTGCCGAAAAGACGGAAGGCGAAGCTGACAATCTTGGCGAACTCGCTCAACAGTTCCAGCAGGCCGACCACGCCCATGACGGCGCCCAGGCCGCCCTTCTTGAAGGCAAAGAACTTGCGCAGATAGCGCGCGCCCAGGTCCTTGAAGCCGAAGTACTGCACCATCACCATGGTGAGCAGCGCCAGGGCGAAGGTCATGTTCAGATCGGTGCTTGGCGCCCGCAACAGCGGCTTGGTGGACACGTGGCCTTCTTCCGCGGCCGCGGCCACGTTGGCCAGGCCGGCTTCGCTGGCCACCAATTCGGCACCCGCCAGGGCATGGTCGTCGGCTGGGGCCGACCAGGGGCTCTGGATGGTGTTGACGCCCGGGATCAGGCCGACATAGTTGCTGACGATGACCAGGAAGAAGATGGTGGCCACGAAGGGGAAGAAGCGGCCGGTGTTCTTGCCGGCGATGCCCTCCACAAGGTTGCTGCGCAGGAAGTCGATGATGGCTTCGATGACGTTGGTGAAGCCCTTGGGCACTTCGCGTCGCAGGCCGGCGCGGACCACCAGGGCTCCGACGATCAGGATGACGTCCACGATGATCGTCGTCAGGTAGGTGTTGGTGAACCAGGACGGACCGTGGTACAGGATGGATTCGGGAGCCAGGGAGACGTGCAGTTCCGGCTTGGGCAGGAAAATGCTCACCACCAGCAGGCCAAGGGCCGCCAGCAGGGGAATGAGCACCTTGGGGTTCTTCATCAGCGCGTTCTCCGGAAGGTCCGTGTACGAACGAATGGCCGGGCGTTTAGCCCTGGCGGGACTGTGTCGGAAGAGAGGCGCCGGGCAGGGGTTCGGCCGGCGCGGCCGGGGCGTTGGCGTCGATAACCTGATCCATCTCGGCCAAACCTTGGCGGACGACGAAAAAGGCGGCGACCGGCAGGGACACAACGGCGAAGCCGATGGTGACCCAGGGGAAGGTCTCGGTCAGGACATCGACCAGTCCCCCGATTGCCAGGGGCATGATCAATGTCACAAGCAGCACCAGGCTCATGCGTCCCACATGGACGCGGGTCTTGGGCATGCGACCTGTCGTTCGACCTTAGTATGTTGTGCAGATCCGCCAAGCGCAGGGCAGAGCGCGGTGCGCCTAAATCGCCGGGAGTGTAACACCGGCCGATCGCGGTCGCCAAACTTCGCACCTGCCGGGAATCAGAGGCCAGGCTCAGGCCTGCAAGCCAGGCAGGAGTGAAAGGATCAGGCCGGCCAGCAGGAGCAGGAGTGTCAGGGCAAGGGCACCGCGATGGGCCCGCAGGGCAGCACCCCAGGTTTCGGGCGGCGCGTTGATGAAGGAAAGCTGAGGACCAGCGGAGGCCTCCAGGGCCAGATGGCTTCGAAACTCCGCCGCGGACGCGATGCGTTCGTCGGGGTGCAGGGCCATTGCCTTGAAGACGGTGTTCTCCATCCGGCGGCTGACCCTGCGGCCGGGGCCGCGCAGTTCGGGCAGGGAGCCGGGGTTGAGGAACCGGACCTGCGCTGTGGGGGGGACGCGGCCGGACAGCAGGTGGTACAGGGTGGCCCCGAGGCTGTAGATGTCGGCCTTGGCATCGGCCAGGCCCACATCCCCGCCCAACTGCTCCAGCGGCGTGTAGGCCAGGGTGCCCCGCCCCTGGGCCACCGTCAGGGTTTGCTGGTCTTCGTTGTCCACCTGTTGCACCAGCCCGAAGTCGACCAGCTTGGCCAGGCCTTCCGGCGTGACGATGATGTTGGCCGGCTTGATGTCGCGGTGCAGGATGGGCGGGGTGCGGCTGTGCAGGTAGTCCAGCGCATCCAGCAACTGCCCGCACCATTCGAGCACCTGGGGCTCGGGAAGGCCGCGAATACGCTGTTCCTGCGGCCGGCGCAGCAGGCGGTCGCGCAGATTCAGGCCCGCCACGAAGTCCATGACGAGGTAGTCCCGCCCCTCGGTCTCGAACATGTCGCTGACCTTGGGTAGGTTGGGATGATCGAGACTGGCCAGAAGCCTGGCCTCGCGCTTGAACTGCTCCCGCTCCTGGTGGAGCTGGTCCTCGGTCAGGGCCGGGCCGGGGAGGCGATGGATTTCCTTGACCGCGCAGGTGCGGCCCGGCAACCTGAGGTCGGAGGCCCGATAGACCGCGCCCATGCCGCCCTGGCCCACCAGTTGCTCGATGCGGTATCGTCCGCGCAGTTCGGTGCCGGGGGAAAGAACAGATTGCATGGGGAGCGAACGGAAGGGCCCGGCTGGTTCGGACAGCCCCGGCCGGCCTCGGTAGCCGGGACCTGAACCCGCTATATATAATTTCCTTGCCGGCCATTCTACTTTCAAGCAGTCGTGAACAATCCGGAAGATCAGGCCAAGCCCCCATCGCGCGCCATGCTCCTTCAGTGGCTCGGCACGGCGGCGGGCAGCCGCAAGTGGCCTCTTGAACCCAAGGAGTCCATAGTCATCGGGCGCGATGAGGACTGCGACATCATGCTGGACAATCGCCTGGTCAGCCGGGCACACGCCGAAATCTTCTGGCGGGACGGCGAGTATTTCATCCGGGATTTGGGCAGCAAGAACGGCACCAGTGTCAACGGCCAGCCCCTGGTGTACGAAAAACGGCTCCAGGACGGCGACGAGGTGCAGGTGGCGCTGCGCTACAAACTGGCCTTTGCCGGGGAGGACGCCACCGCCGATCTGGCTTGGGAGGGGGAGCTGCACGGCATCTCGATCAATCCGGAACTGCGTACCGCGTCCGTCAACGGCGTGCCCGTGGAGCTCAGCCTGCGGCAGTTTCGCCTGCTGCACGTGTTGTGGCAGGCCGGGGGCAGCGTGGTAACCCGCAGCCAAATCAAACAGGCCGTCTGGCCCGAAGCGGAACCGGACGGCATCAGCCGGCAGTCCATCGACGCCCTGGTCCGGCGCATGCGGTTGACGCTGCTGGAGCTGGACGCATCCACGGACCGCATCGTGACGGTCCGCCACCATGGCTATCGCCTTGTCGGGGACTGAGTTGGCCTCCGATCCCGTAGCGGCGCCGCCGCAGCCCTGGGTTTGGGACGGTCCCGATGCCGGCGATCTGGGGCTCTATGTCCACATTCCCTTTTGTGCGCGCAAGTGCGTCTACTGCGACTTCAACACCTATGCGGGCCTGGAGGCCCTCCACGACCGTACGGTGGAAGCGCTGTGCGACGAGATTCGGATTCGGGGCCGGCAGACCAACCGTCCCGGACTGGTGTCGGTTTTCCTGGGCGGCGGCACGCCCACGCTGTTGGAGCCCGACCGGCTCGGGCAGCTGCTCAATGCCATCAAGTCAAGTTTCAATCTGGCGCCGGACTGCGAGATTACCTGCGAAGCCAATCCCAATTCCGCCGACCGACGGCGCTTCCAGACACTGGCGGCGGGTGGCGTCAATCGGGTTTCGATTGGTGCCCAGAGCTTCGACCAAGCCGAATTGGAGTTGCTGGGGCGCTGGCACGATGCCGCCGCCATTGGCAAGGCGGTGGCGGCGGCGCGGCAGGCCGGGATTGACAATGTCAGCCTGGATCTCATCTACGGATTGCCCAGCCAAAGCCCGGAGCGTTTCCAACGCTCCCTGGCGCATGCACTGGAACTGCGGCCGGACCATCTCTCCCTGTACGCCCTGACGGTGGAGCGGGGCACGCCTCTGGCCCGCATGGTCCGGGACGCCGAAGTCCCGGAGCCGGACGACGACGCGGCGGCGGACATGTATCTCGCAGCTATCGAGGCTTGCCGCACCGCCGGCTTCACCCACTATGAAGTGGCGAACTGGAGCCGCACCCCGGAACGGCATGCCAGTCGCCACAATCGCCTCTATTGGCGCAACCAGTCGTGGCTGGGTATCGGTCCCGGGGCCCACAGCCATCGCCGTGCCGCACGCGGCCGGACGGGGACCAGCCTGCGCTGGTGGAACCTGAAGGCCGTGCCGGCCTATGTGCGTTGCCTGCGGGACGGGACATCCCCGGTCGCGGGCAGGGAGCAGGTGGGTCCGAAACTGTCCCAGGCGGAATCGCTGATGCTCGGCTTGCGGCTGCTGGAGGAAGGGGTGGCGGACGCCACCTTTCGCCGCGAGCACGGCATGGGTCTGTGGGAACGGTTCGGATCGGTCCTGGAACACCTGATGGCCAAGGGCTTGCTGCGCTTCGAATCGGAACGGATTCTGCTGACGCACAGGGGCCTGCTGTTCCACAATAGAGTGGCCGAGGCGCTGCTTCCCTCCTGAGTCCCCGCGCTCGGTGCCCCACCTACCCGGACCCGCATCATGATTGCCCTGTATCCCGGCAAGTTCGACCCCTTCCACAACGGGCATCTCGACATCGTCACCCGCGCGAGGGTGTTGTTTGACGAAGTGGTCGTGGCTGTCTATGCGAACCCCGATGCCAACGTCCTGTTTGATTCCCCAACGCGATGCGAGCTTGTGCACGAGGCCACCAAACACCTGCCCGGGGTGTCGGTCCTTGACTACCGGGGCCTGACGGTGGACTGTGCGCGGCGCGTGGGCGCCGGGGTGGTGGTCAGGGGCCTGCGCAATCTGGCCGACTACGAGTTCGAATTCCAGGTTGGCACCGCCAACCGCGACATGGTGCCCGAGGTCGATCTCTGCTGCCTCTTCACGTCTTCGCAGTTCTCGTTCCTGAGTGCCTCGATTCTGAAGGAGGTGGCGGGCTTGCACGGGGACTTCGCGAAATGGGCACCCCCCGCGACGGTCGCGGCCCTGTGCACTCGCTTCGACATCCCGGAGTCGGCCACTTCGGAGTCGATGGCGCTGCCCAAGAGCCGTCGTTCCCACCAGGACTAGCACGGCCCAAGGCAACTTTGGGACCCTTTGCTATAATCGTAGGCTAGTCGTTGAAGCCCGCGGTGCCGGTTGGCGCTCCAAGGAATCCCTATCCATGACCGAAATCCTGACGATTATCGACGAGTTCGAGAACTTGATTCAGAACAGTCGCCGCGTTCCGATGTCCTCCAGCGTCCGCGTCGATCAGAAGCAGGCCATGGCACTGATTGATCGCATGCGCATCAGCGTGCCCAGTTCCGTCAAGGAAGGGGAGCGCATGATGCAGGACCGCGACCAAATTCTGGCCGAGGCGCGCAGTCAGGCTGAGGGCATCCTGCAGGATGCCGAGGAGGAGGCCGCCGGCATGGTGGCGGAAGAGGAAATCATGAATCGCGCCCGCATCGAGGTGGACAGCCTGCTGGCGGACACGCGCGAGGAAGTGGTTCGCATGCGGGCCGACGCCGAGAAGTACCAGTTCGACCAACTGGAGGATCTGAGCAATACGGTGAGCGGACTGCTCAACGAAGTCCACCGGGGCATGAGCGAGTTGCAGTTCCGCATGGGCGAACACGAGGACGAACTTGCGGAGGACCCGGAGTACAGGGAATTCGTTTAGGCCTCCGGCTTCGTTCGCCGCGCCGGTGCCCGCAGGGTTGGTCCGACGAGCCGCCGCGTTTCCCTTGTCCGCACAAGCATGCTGTTCAATGCGGCCTGGCTGCTGGCCCAGTCCACCGGTGCGACGCGGGATTGGCATTTGGATGAGGATATCGCCGGGCACTGGCCCGACCTGACCCCGGCCGCCCATCTGATCGGGTACATGCGCTTGACCCGGATTCACTGCGGCATTCTGGCGACCGGCCGCTTGGAAACCATACTCAAGCTTGACTGCAGCCGCTGCCTGGAGCCGGTTGAACACCCGGTGGCCGTGGAACTGGAGGAAGTGTTCCGCCCCCTCAAGGACGTGGAAACCGGGCATTACCTGCATCCGGAGGACTACACCGGGCCGGAGGAGTCGGTGTTCGACGAGGCGCTCCTGATCAACGAGCGCCATGAACTGGACCTCCGCGAAGTGGTGCGGCAGCACCTCTGGATTGGCGCGTTGCAGTATCCGGTCTGTACGATTGAGGATCCGGAGGACTGCGAATTCTTCCGGGAAAGCCGCCTGGACCTGGCGCGGGCCAACCGCGACGGCACGGAGTCCGAGGCCATCGAGCCCGTGGATCCGCGCTGGAGCGCACTGTTGCCGTTGCTGAACCCGGAACCGAACCGGGACGCGGACAGGTAGGCGGCTCCGCATTGCCAAAGCCCAGGAGACAACCATGCCCCCCCAGCCAAAACGCAAAGTGAGCCGCACCAGGGCGCGCAAGAAACGAGCGCACCACGCGCTCGGTCGGATTACGCCCGTGGCGTGTCCCACGCCGGGTTGCGAGGGCACGGTCCTGCCCCATCAGGGCTGCATGGTGTGCGGGACCTATCGCGGCCACCGATTCCTGGAAGATGCGGCCACCGAGGCCTAGCCGCGTAGTATTCCCGATACCGAACTCCGGTGTACACAGCCGAAACCGCTCCGCTGGCCTTGTTGTTTCCGGGCCAGGGCAGTCAGGCGGTGGGGATGGGGCAATCGCTCCTGGACGGGTCGGCGGTTGCGCGCGCGGTGTTTGGCGAGGCCGAGGACATCCTCGGCTTTGAACTGACCAGGATGTGCCGGGAAGGTCCGGCCGAGGAACTGGCGGACACCTACAACACGCAGCCTGCACTGCTGACCGTCAGCATGGCGGTCCTGAGGGCAACCGCGGCGCGCATGGGGGATCGCCTGCCCCTGCCGACGGCGTTCGCCGGCCACAGCATGGGCGAGTATTCGGCCTTGGTGGCCGCCGGTGCCTTGACGTTTGTGGACGGGTTGCGGCTGGTGCGCGAGCGGGGCCGCCTGATGCGCGAGGCCGGTCTCCGGAATCCCGGCCGCATGGCGGCGGTGCTGGGCATGGACGCGGATGACTTGGCCGCACTCTGTCTGGAAGTTACCGAAGACTGCGGCGAGAGCGTGCAGATTGCCAACGACAACAACCCCGCACAGCAGGTGGTGTCCGGAACCGTGGCCGCGGTTGCCCAGGTGGAAAAACGGGCTCCGGACCGCGGCGCGCGCCGGGTGGTGCCGCTGGACGTGAGCATTGCGGCCCATTGCCCCCTGATGGCCTCGGCCGCGGAGGGCATGGCGCGGGCCGTGGCGACCGTTGAAATGCGGGAACCGGTGGCGGCGGTGGTCCTCAACACTACCGCCGAACCCTCGCGCGATCCGGCCGCCATCCGCCGGGAACTGGTGGATCAGATGACGGGCGGGGTGTTGTGGCGCGCCAGCGTGCAACGCATCGCGGCCCTGGGAGTCACCGCCATGGCCGAGCTGGGCAGCGGCAATGTCCTGTCCGGCCTGAACCGGCGCATCGTGCGCCGCATGCCCACTCCCTCCCTGCAGACCATGGCCGACATCGAGTCCTGGTGCGCTGCCCGGGAGAGCTGAAGCCTGTCGCAGCCGGTGCATCGGGCTCGAATTGCCTTCGGTTTGCTGTGCTAGAATCGGCCGCCGAAGGCCCTCCGGCAGCCGGTGGCTGCGCCCTCCATTGATGAACCTGAAGGACAGAATCGCGCTCGTCACCGGCAGCAGTCGCGGCATTGGCGCCGCGATTGCGTCCGAATTGGCCGCGCGGGGCGCGTTCGTGGTCGTCAACTACCGGGCAGACGAGGACGGTGCCGTGTGCGTGGCGGACGGCATCCGCCAGGCCGGGGGCGACTGCGCCGTCGTCCAGGCCGATGTCTCGGACGGCCAGGCGGCGGCCGGACTGGTCAAGGCGACCCTTGCATTCAAGGGCCGCCTGGATATTCTGGTCAACAATGCCGGCCTGACCCGGGACGGACTGTTGATGTCGATGAAGGAACAGGACTGGGATTCGGTGATCAGGACCAATCTAACCAGCGTCTATCAGGTCACGCGACCGGCAGTGCGCAGCATGTTGCGCAAGCGGCGCGGCGCCATCATCAACATTGCCAGCGTGGTGGGCCTTTCGGGTGCCGCAGGCCAGACCAACTACGCGGCGAGCAAGGCGGGATTGATTGGATTTACCAAGGCACTCGCCCGAGAGGTGGGGAGCCGCGGCATCACGGTCAACGCCGTTGCCCCCGGCTTCATTCCCACCGCCCTCACGGAGGTCCTGCCGGAAGATCATGTGCAGCACGTGATCGCCCAGACGCCCCTTGGGCGCATGGGCACGTGCGAAGAAGTGGCCCGGACCGCAGCCTTTCTGGCCTCCGAGGATGCCGCCTTCATCACTGGCCAGACGCTGGCGGTGGACGGCGGGCTGACAATGCAATGACCGGATTTGCATCCGTCGGGGAGGCCGGCGTTGTGTCCAAGCCTTCCTGGAGATCCCCCGAAATCCATCCCGCCGAACCGGCCGCGGACGAAGTCGTGCGCGAAGTGCTGGTTGAGGAAGGCTGGCTGGGCGCGGATCCTGCCTACAGGGGGCGCCACAGCCGTTATCGCGCAATCGCCCTGCAAGTCCTGTACGAATGCGACTCCACGCACCATCCGCTGAGCCAAGTGCTGCAGCGGCGGTTCGCCAGTCTGCGGCAAAATGGCATGGCGCTGACGTCCCGCGGCCAGGATTTGGTGCGCGGTCTGGTTGGCGGAGCCTGGGAGGATCGGGACGAAATCGACCGGATCATCGGCGGGGTGGCCCGGCGCTTTCCCGTTGACACCCTGTCGGTGTTGGACCGCAACATCATGCGGCTGGCTGTGCAGGAAATGCTGGAACCGACGATGGCCAAGTCCGTCAAGGTGATTGTCGTCGAGGCCGTGGCCCTGGCCGAGCGCTACGGGACCGACCAGTCGCCGGCCTTTGTACATGGGGTGCTGGGTGCCGTCAGCCAGCAGCTGGCACGCCGCGCCGATTACGCGTTCTCCGAGGAAACGGGCCGGTAGCCATGGGACTGAACGGACCGAACTTCCTGGGCATTGGATTGCCCGAACTGATGTTCATCGTGATATTGGGCCTGGTCGTGCTGGGTCCGGATCGCCTGCCCACGGTGGCCAAGGACCTGATTCGGGCCTTTTTCCGGATCCGCAACCTGTCCAAGGACCTGACCGGCCAGTTGGAGGCCGAGCTTGGGTTCGACGAGCTCAAGGAGTTGCGGGAACTCAAAGGCATGAAGACCGGCGGACTGGTCGAGGCTTGGGCCAACGACGAACTGGACCTCGATCTCGACGGCGAGAACTCCGTGACCGATCAGATCGAGGAAGAAAAGCAAAAGAAGCGGGAGAAGGCCCGGCGCGAGCGGGAGTTGAAGCAGCGGCGCGACAAGGCCAAGCGCGAGCAGCAGGCCAAGATCGATTCCCTGCTCGAGAAAAACAAGGCCGCGAAGGAGGATGGCGGCACGCCGGACGCCAAGCCGGAGGCATCCTCTGAGGCCAGCGACGCGGCCGATGGCGATACAGAGGCGGAACCGACCAACACCATCCAGAACGTGGGGATGGACAACTTGATCGGTGCCGGCCGCGTGGATCCGGCCTATGTCGGGCAGGACGAGAAGAACTCAACCAGCGAGCCGGACACGGTGCCGGCGGCCGATGCCGAAGCCCGTGCCACGGACACGGACACTGCGCCCGATCCGGAGCCGGTCCCCACGGCCCGGGAACGCAGCTGAGTTTCCAATCCGCCCGGGGATTGGCCTGCCAGGGACACCCGGCAGGTATAGTGCCGTCCGAACCCGCTTCCTGTTCCTTGCCGGCAACGCGCCGCCTGCTTCCCGCATGACATCATGACCACCGCGCAAATCCCGAACCAGGAGATTCCTCAGGGCGAGGGCGGGCAGATGAGCATCATGGATCATCTGCGCGAACTGAGGACGCGGCTGATCTGGATCTTCGCCAGCCTGGTGGTCGGGACGTTGTTGGGCATGGTGGCCTCCGAATGGGTGGTCACCGCCATCGTCACCAAGTGGAACGTGATGCTCCAGGCGATTTCGCCCTTCGAGCCCATCGCCGCGTTCTTCCGGGTGAGCGTAACGCTGGGAGTGGCCTTCGCCACGCCCATGATTACGTATCAGATTCTGGGGTTCATCGTGCCGGGCCTGTATCCGCACGAGAAACGGAGTCTGCTGTACCTGACCCCCGCCATCTTCGCGCTGTTCCTCTGCGGCGGGGCCTTTGCCTACTACGTCATGCTGCCGGTGGCCGTGGCGTTCCTGCAGCAGTTCTGGAGCGAGTTGATTGAGGCCAACTGGAGCGTACGGGAGTTTGTGTTCTTCACGGTCCGGATCACGTTTTGGATCGGGGTTTTCTTTGAGTTGCCGCTGGTAATGGCCTTCCTGGCCCGCATCGGCATTGTCAGCGGACCGAAGCTGCTGGGGTGGTGGCGCTACGCCATTGTGCTCAGTTCGGTGGTCGCGGCCATCATCACGCCGACCATTGACCCGGTCAACATGGCCATTGCCCTGTTTCCGCTGATACTGCTGTACTTCATCGGGGTTGGTCTGGCCTATCTGCTGTATCGACCGCGCGAACCCCGGGACTTTTCCGAGTCCGAGGATGAAGGCCAACAGGAGTGAGTGAGGAGCCCTTATGGACAGAGACCAACTGATTGCCCGCAAGGAAAGGGTACAGCGCGAGATTCTGCTGCTGCAGAGACAGATTAGTTCCGCCAACATGAACCCGGCGGGGAACTCCGCCAAGCGGCAGAAGAAGCAGATCCGCGGCCTGGAGGCCAAGCTGGAACGCCTGATGGCGGAGGAGGGCGACCTCCGAATCCAGATCGACAAGGCCCCGGTTGAGGAGGATTGATCGGTATTGCTCGGCAGGCAGGCCGCCGCCTGCCTGCCGAGTTCAGAGGTTCACCGGACCGCCGCCGAAACGCCGGACACCGATCCGGTCCCGGCCACAGCCGGTTGCGGGAGCCCGGTACCTACGCTGCGGTCTGGCCGGTCTCGGCCTCGACCAGGAGGCGGCGCAGGATTTTGCCCACCAGTGACTTGGGGAGTTCGTCCTTGAACTCCACTGCGCGCGGCACCTTGTAGCCGGTCAGGGACTTGCGGCAATGGTCCCGGATCTCATCCTCCGTGGCCTGCTGGCCTTCGTGCAGGACCACCCAGGCCTTGACCCGTTCGCCGCTCTGCTCGTCCGGGAGACCGGCCACGGCGGCTTCCAGGATCGCCGGGTGGGCATAGAGGACCTCCTCGACTTCGCGCGGCACCACGTTGAAGCCGCCGACCAGAATCAGTTCCTTCTTCCGGTCGACCACGGCCAGATAGCCATCATCGTCCATGGTGACGATGTCGCCGGTGTGCAGCCAGCCGTCCTTGTCGATGGTTTCGGCCGTGGCCTCGGGCTGCTGCCAGTACTCCGTCATCAACTGTGGGCCCCGTACGCAGAGTTCGCCCTCGGCGCCCGGTTCCGCATCCACGTAGTTGCCCTCTGCATCGGGTTCCATGTTGACGATGCGGATTTCCGTGGATGGGAAGGGCAGACCGATCTTGCCGTCGCGGGCTTCGCCCTTGAGTGGATTGGCGGCGACGACCGGCGAGCATTCGGTCAGGCCGTAGCCTTCCACCAGGTTGCCGCCGGTCATGCGGTTGAAGGTTTCCTGAACCTCCATGGGCAGGGGGGCGCCGCCGGAGATGCAGTATTCGACCGAAGACAGATCGTATTCCCCCGCCTTTTCGTGGTTGATGGCGGCGTTGTAGAGCGCGGGCACCCCGGGGAACACGGTGATGCCCTCCTTGGATACCAGGCGCAGGTTCTGCTCGGTGTCCCGCGGATTGGGCGTTATGACAATACGGGCGCCAATGCGAACGCTGAGCAGAACCGTGATGGCGAGGCCGAAGATGTGGAAGAACGGCAGGGCGCCCATCATGACTTCCTCGCCGTCGCGCGCCTTGGCGAACCAGGCCCTGGTCTGCGAGGTGTTGGTGCCCAGGGATCTGTGTGTCAGGACTGCGGCGCGGGGCACGCCGGTGGTGCCGCCCGTGTACTGCAGCACGGCCATGGAGTCGGGTTCCCCGACCGGCGCCATGGAACGGGCGGTCTGCTGCGACATGAGCAGGTGCAGGTTGTAGACCCCGCCGCCGTAGACCACCTCGGCCATGTGGCCCAGGGCCATCAGCTGCTTGGCGGAGAGTTTTCGGGGAATGGCGGACAGCGTCTCGTTGATGTCGGTGATCAGGATGTGCTCGATCTCGGTATTGGCCTGGATGCTCCTGACGGTCTCCAAGCCTCCCGACATGCAGATGACGGCTTTCGCGTTGCTGTCGCTGAAGATGTGCTCGAGTTCCGGCGCCGTGTAAATGGGATTGGCATTGACGACCACCAGTCCTGCCTTCAGGATGCCGTAGAAGGAGATCACATACTGTGGGATGTTCGGCAGCATAATGGCCACGCGCTCGCCCGGTTGCAGGCCCAGGCTTTTGAGGGCATGGGCCACGCGGTTGCTGGCCAGGTCCAATTCCCGATATGTGATCTTGGACTGCAGGGTCAGGCCGAGCGGCAGGTACTTGAGCACCAGGTGCAGAGCGGTGTGGCCGGGGTGGCGGCTGACGGTCTCGGTCAGGTCCTGGGTCAACAGGTGATTGACGGTGTCGACCGCTTCCGCGACCCCGTCCTCGTAGTGTGTGCGCCAAACGGGTTCAAGAGTCATGGTCGGGCCCTCTGATTCAGAGATGGAGTTGCGGAGGTCGCGGGCACGCTACGCGCTTGTGACGGATCGATCCTAGCACAGGGCGCAATTCGGTGTTTTAGGGCCCGGGCGACCCGCCGCCGGAGTCTATACGCGGCCGAGGCTCGCCAAACAAGCCGTCCCGAGGCGCCGTCGGGCGACCGGGGGCCGATGTCTGCGTTACACTTTCCCCTCTTGCAACCGGGGCCCGGAGGCCCAGAGGGAATCGTTAGCCATGCGGATGTCCAAGCTGTTTTTCCATTCGTTGCGCGAAGCGCCGGCCGAGGCGGAACTGGTCAGTCACCAGTTGATGCTCAGGGCCGGCCTGGTGCGCCAGGTGACCTCCGGGATTTTCGAGTACCTGCCGCTGGGCATGCGGGTCAAGCACAAGATCGAGCGGCTTCTGCGCGAGGAGATGGACCGCGTGGACGGCCAGGAGATGGTGATGCCCGTGGCACTGCCGGCGGACCTGTGGCGCAAGTCCGGCCGCTGGTACGCAATCGGCGACGATCTGATGCGGATGAAGGACCGGGCCGGCCGCGACATGTGCCTGGCTATGACACACGAGGAGGTCATGGCCGATCTGGTGGCCCGTTCCGTTAACAGCTACCGTCACCTGCCCATCGTGATGTATCAGATCCAAACCAAGTTCCGGGACGAACCCAGGCCGCGCGGGGGCATGCTGCGCGTGCGCGAGTTCACCATGAAGGACGCCTATTCCTTCCATGTGGACCAGGCGGACCTCGACGACTACTACCCCCGGATGTACGAGGCCTACTTCCGGGTTTTCCGCCGGGCGGGGCTGGACGTGGTGGCCATCGAGTCCGACATGGGCATGATGGGCGGCACCATGGCCCACGAGTTCATGGCACTGTCCGACATCGGCGAGGACACGATTGCCCAGTGCCGCGGATGCACCTACCGAGCGAACCGGCAGGTCGCCTCCTTCCGCAAGGATCCGCCCCCGGCCGCCGAGCCCCTGCCGATGGAGGAGGTCCACACGCCGGGCACCGACACCATCGCCGCCCTGGCGGACATGCTGGACATCGATACCGCGCAAACGGCCAAGGCCCTCTTCCTGGTGGCATTGTTGTCGGAGCAGGATCAGAACCGCGAGCAGTTTGTATTCTGCGTGGTGCGCGGCGACATGGAATTGAACGAGACCAAGCTGACGAATGCGGTCAACGCCGTGCATCTGAGACCCGCGACGGAGGCCGAGATCAGGGCCGTGGGGGCCGAGCCCGGGTTCGGCTCGCCGGTGGGCGTGGACCGGGACCAGGTCATGGTGGTGGTGGACGACCTGATCTGCAAATCCCCGAACCTGGTGGCCGGGGCCAACCGGCCGGACTGGCACTACCGCAATGTGAACTGCGGACGCGACTACGGGGCGGACCTGGTCACGGACATCGTCAACGCCGATGACGGGCATGCCTGTCCGGCCTGCGGCGGCGAGTTGTACCTGCAGCGGGGCGTGGAAGTCGGCAACACGTTCAAGCTCGGCACCAAGTACAGCGAATCGCTCGGCGCCTACTACCAGGATGAACGGGGCGATTCCCATCCGATTGTGATGGCCTCGTACGGGATCGGCGTGGGCCGGCTGATTGCCTGCATCATCGAGAACTTCAACGACGAGTACGGAATCCAGTGGCCCTTGTCCGTGGCGCCCTACCACGTGCACCTGGTGTGCCTGGCCTCGGCGGGCCAGACCGACGTGTGGGACAAGGCCGAGGACCTCAATCGGGAGCTGTCCGCCTCGGGCTTGGAGGTCCTGTACGACGATCGGCAGGCCCGGGCCGGCATCAAGTTCAACGATGCGGACCTGGTCGGCATTCCCTTGCAGATTGCTGTGGGTAAGCGCGGTCTGGCACAGGGCAACGTGGAACTAAAGCTGCGGCGGACCGGCGAGCGCCACATGTTGGACGCGGAGAACGTGTGCGGGGAATTGCAACCCCATCTTCAGGCGGAGCAGGCCTGGCTGGACGATCTCCTGGCCCTGCCCATGCCGGACTGACCGGACCGCGGTCGGGTCAGAGCCGGGGCAACAGCGTTTGCAGGAGCCTGGCGTACGCCTCGCCCGCGGCGCGCCCGGCGGTTACCACTTCCTCGGCATCCGGCCTGTCCGTGGCCTCGAGATTGTCCACGCACAGGTTGGTGATGGTGCTGAAGGCGAGTACTTCCATGCCGGCGTGGCAGGCCACCATGGCCTCTGGCACCGTGCTCATGCCCACGGCATCGCCGCCCCAGGCACGCAGCATCCGGATCTCGGCCGGGGTTTCGAAATTAGGCCCGGCCACCCAGACATAGACGCCTTCCTGCAGCTCAGTGCCCGCTTCACGGGCCGCGGTGCGCGCCAGGTTCACCAGTCGGTGGCTGTAGGTATCGTTCATGGCCGGGAAGCGGTCGCCGAACTCGTCGGCATTGGGGCCCCGCAACGGGTTCAGGCCAGCCATGGCGGGCAAGGCGATGTGGTCGCGGATGAGCATGATTTGGCCGACCCGGAAGTCTGGATTCATTCCGCCCGCCGCGTTGGTCAGGATCAGTGTGCGGATGCCCAGACGGTGCATAACGCGCACGGGAAACGTCGCCTGCGCCGCCGACCACCCTTCATAGGTGTGATGGCGGCCTCGCATGGTGAGCACGGGCCGTTGTGCAACCGTGCCCAGCAACAACTCGCTCTTGTGCCCCAGGGCCGTGCTCACCGGAAAGCCTGGGATGTCGGCGTAGGGAATGGCGAGTGGCTGGTCCATCAGGTCGGCAAGGATATCCAGGCCGCTGCCCAACACCAGGCCAATGGTGGGCCTCAAGTTGGTTCGCGCCTCTATCCAGGCCGCGGCCGCGGAGTAGGCGGCAGGGTCCGTTGGGGGTTGCAGTGTCGGCGGATGATTGTCCACAACCGGCGATTTCATGGATTATGCCGGAAGTGGGTGTTGCGCAACATCTGAAGGTTGATGGACAGGTCCAGGTCCGAGCGATCGAGGCAGGACTTGAGGATGGACCAAACTCCCTGGCGGGTCATGCGGGTGCCTTGCCGGTTCGGGAACAGGGGCACCGGACCGTCCGCGTTGGCAGGAGAAGTCCATGAATCGGTGTCCGGACCGTACAAGGATGCATGGTTTGTCTGCATGTGATGCAGGACGGCCTGGGCCGGCTCTTCGGCCAAGGCCTTTACGGTCCCGTCGGGCAAGTGCAGGCTGGCACCCCGCGGGCCCACGTCGTCGACGTTGAGCTTCGTGACATCGGACGCGCGCAGGCCGGTGTAGTAGACGATGGTCAGAACGGCACAGTCGCGGCGGCGGTTGGCCGCTTCAGGCTGATTGGCCGCGTCCAGGAGGCGGGCCACTTCGGACTCGGACAGGTGCTTTGGCGTGCTGGCCTCTACCGTTTGGGGAGGCAGGTCGCCGATTTGATCGGCGGTCACCACGCCGTTGGCCGCCAGGAAGTTCAAAAAGGTTCGCAGCACGGCCATCTTGCGGGCCAGGGTCGTGTCCTGATAGCCCCGGTCCCGCAGATGGAACCGATATTCCTGAAGGTGCTCGGGCCGGATGCCGGCCCAGTTCGACGCAGCCGGCACGCCCGGGTGGTTCCATGCGCCCAGGAATTTCACCAGTTGCGCCAAGTCCGCGCGATAGGCGGACCGGGTATGTTCGTTGCTCTTGGTCTCTACGTACTTGTCAATCCAATCGCGCATGGGACCTGTTCAACTGCTCGTTTGGCGGGGACGGCTGGAAGTGATCAATCTAACATAAGTCATAACAAACAAGTAGGTTGCACCGCTTGGGAGGAGGGGTGCAACCGACCTTGACATCCCCGTGTACAGAGATAAGCATACGCAACTACAAAGGGCACCGCCAGATTCGGGTCGCCAGCCTGAAAAAAAGGGGGCGAAGCGGACCTGCAAGTGCTGGAGCAGGAGATCGCAAGCCTGTTGTCGGATGTCGTGAGATGCTGATGGCATGGTCAGGAACCATATTCAGAGACAGGCCGACCTCGGAAGGAATCCACAATGAAGTTGACCTACGCAGTCGTCATTGAGCAGACCCCCAACAACTACGCTGCCTATGCCCCGGAAGTGCCGGGCTGCATCAGCACTGCCAAGACCTGGGATGAGATGCTGGCGATGATCCGCGAAGCACTCACCGTCCACATCGAGTTCCTGATCGAGGATGGTGATCCCGTACCGGAGGCCATGATGTCCATCGATGATGCCATCGCGTACCACAGCAAAGCGCTTGCCAAGGCCGACGAGGAGTTGCTGGCAGAATGCGGAAATACTCCACCGAAGATCTCGACCACGTTCCGCATGGTGGAAATCGAGGTTTCCGTGTTGCAACTCGAAACCGTCTAGACCTCACTTGCTTCTTCGATAGCAAGGTTTGGCGGCTCAACGTCTGCGAAGCCAGGGAATCGTTCACACCGGGCGGATGCAGTTTTTGACACGTTTCGTCCTGTCCGGCCCACGGGCACCAAGTTTCGCCGTGCGTCTTCCATGTTGGCCGCCGAACGGGGCGCGGGCACCGACGCGGTCCTGCGGGATTGCCGGCCATGCCGGCGCGGTCACTCGATCAGGACCTCCACGCGAATGCTGTTTTCGTGGTCGGTGACCTCAACGATCTTGCCGCCAACGCCATCCGCCAACCCGGCGATCAGTTCGTCCACGTCAATGGCCTTGACCCCGGGCGCGTATTGGGAACCGATGCGCAAACCCAGTTCCAGCAGTTGAACGGGCAGCTGTGCCTGGGCCTTGACCTGTCCGTTGTGCAGGTTGCTGACCTTCAACCTGACCATCTTGCCGGCCAGCGCCTTGGTCGTGAGGCGGGCGGCCACCGTGTCTTCCGGGCCCGCGGACCGGTCCAGGGCATCCAGCAGGCGAAAGGCTTCGTCCACCGTGATGGTCCCCGCATCAATCATCTTGAGGACTTGCAGGCGTTCCTGTTCTTGAACGGGCATGGACGGCACAACACGCGCACTAGGGGCTCAGGCGGCCTTCATCTTGCAACAGGCAATCGATTCGATCAGAACTGGCCCAGCAGTCCCTTCCGGCGGGCGATCCGTTCCGCCACCAGGTAGAGCGACAGACCCAGGACGAACCAAATCAGCGAGTGGAGCACCAGCAACGGGAGCAGACTGTCGGCCCATACGGCGGCCAGCGTCAGATCGTCCAGCGTGACCAGCCTGGCGACCTCGATGCTCAGCGTGGAAGGAAGGACCCGGGTGGTCGTTGTCATCCAGGAGGGGAAGACGGTGACCGGAACGATGGCGCCGTTCAGGAACAGCAATATGTTCTGGATGAGGTTGGCGAACGACAGGATGTTCTTGAACAGGATGGTCAGGCCGGCAATGACGAATCCAAGGCCGTACAGGCCGAACATGGTCAGGCCCAGGACCGGGATCAGGCGCCAGTTGAGTCCCAGGTCCAAGCCGAACGCGAGCGTGATCGTCCCACCCCCCAGCAGGATGACAGCCGTCGTCCACACGAAGTTCGAGAGGGTGCGGCCAAACAGCAGCGCGGCAAAGGGGGTGGAGCCCATGAACATCTGCTCGATCGTGCCCTGCTGCTGTTCTTCCCGCAGGGCAAAGCTCATGTTGGAGATGGCGAAGATCGAGTAGGTCCAGATGCAGAACCCGACCAGGGTGAAGGCCAAATCCTCGCTGTTGAACGCACCGTTGCCGACGAAAAAGTTAATGCCCAGGAACACCATGAACAGGCCCAGGACTTCGGACACCACGTTGAACTTGAAGGTCCATATCAGTTGCAGGCCCTTCCACGTCTCCGCGGCAATGCCCATGACATGGTTCAGTCCCGGCGGAACGGGACGCAGGGAAGCCGGCAGCGGTTGTGCTTCGTGTCCGGTGGGATGGTGCATGGCCAATTCATTCATGGTTGGCAGTCCTTCGGGTCTCCTGGATGAAGATGTCCTCGAGCGACGGCATGGCCTGGGCAATGGAGTTGATGCGCGCCGGCCAGTCGTTCATCGCGGTTGCGATCGCGGTCAACGATGTGTTGCCGTTGGCCGGGATGCTGATTTGCGCGCCGTCTTCCTCCTGCTTGACGATGGCTCCCGGCCACTGCGCCGAGGCCCGCCAGCCGATTTCGACCGGGTCGCCCTCCGCCTGCACCAGGAAGAGCTCCTGCTTGTGCAAGCGCTTCAGGTCCGCCACCGCCTGGTCGGTCACCTTCACACCGTTCTGGATGATGACCACGCGTTGGCACAGCTCCTCGGCCAGGTCCAGTTGGTGGGTGGTTAGAACCAGGGTCATGCCGTAGCGGATGGACAGGGTGCGGATCCATTCCTTCACCGTGACCGCGGCCTCGACATCCAATCCCAGCGTGGGTTCGTCCAACAGCACGAGGCTGGGTCTGTGGATCAAGGCGCAGGCGATGGCGGTTTTTTGCTGCATGCCGCGCGAGAACATGCGCACCGGATCATGGCGGCGGTCCCAAAGATCCAGGTCCTCCAGCAGCACGCGGCCCCAATTGTGGACGGCGGTGGCGGGAATGCCCTTGATGCGGGCCGAATAGGCCAGGTTCTGCAGGGGAGTCAGCCGCCAGTAGATGTTGCGCGTCCCTTCCAGGACGGCGCCCATCATCTGCATGACGCGGCGGGTTTGGCGATGGACGTCGTGGCTGAGGACCGTGACGGTGCCCTGGTCCGGCAGGACCAACCCGCACATCAACTTGATGGTGGTCGTCTTGCCGGCGCCGTTCGGGCCCAGGAAGCCGATCACTTCCCCTGTTGACACGGTCAGATCCAGGTTGGAGACCGCCTGCACGGTCTTGTTGCGCGAGGCCCGATAGGACTTGGACAGGTTTTCGATGGCAATGGCGTGCATGAGTGAACTTGTGGAGGTGGAATGCAGTGCGACCGTCCAGGGCAGGACCCTGAGCCGGTCTCGGCTCAGGAACCGAGTGCCTGGAGCAGCTGGTTGGCTTCCTCAACGGAAATCTTTCCCTCTTCCAGCATGCGCAGGATCATCATCCTTTCCTTGGCCTGTGCCTCCGGCGACACGGGCGGGGTCTGTACGGGTTCGGATTCGCGAGTTAGGAAGTCCAGATTGGGCTTCACTTCCTGTTCCCACATGGTGCGGGACCGCGTCTGCACGGTCTCCATGGCCTCCTGTGCCGCCTTGACCGCCTCCTCCTGGATCTCGGAGAACTGCTCCTGCAGGTCGACCCGTTTGTCCGATGTCAGCCCCTGCTCGTCCATGACCACGGTCAAACGGCCGGTTGCGGTTTCGATCACCCGTTCAATGTGTTGGCGCACCTGCTGGGCGATGTTCTCGATCGGTCCGGGGCCGCCGGATGCCGCCTTGGCTTCGCCGTTCGCCCCCGGGCGGTGGCCCGCGGACAGCGAAATCATGCCGCCGGCATTGAGCTGGAAGTTGGCCGATCCGTCACCGAAGACCTGTACCGAATTGCCGATGCCGCTCGACATGTGCACGGTGGCTCCGGCATCGACCGGAAGTTCCAATGCGATGTTGCCGCCTGCGTTGACCAAGTAGTCGGAGTCGCGGAGCGCCGACAGCTTCAGTTTGGCGTGGCCGCCCGCGTTCAGGTTGTCCATGCTGTTGACATCCTGAAACTCGATGTGGCCGCCCACGTTGCCCAGGAGCATGCGCCCCTTGATTGCGCGGCCCCTGGCATGGCCTCCCACATTGGGGATGGAAAGGTCCCCGCCCACTGCGTCGGCGTTCAGGTGCCCGCCGATGGGTCCGGTGGACACGTCCTGTTCCACCCGTGCCACGGAGCAGTGGCCGCCAATGTCCTTCAGGAATACCGAGCCCAAGCTCCCGAGACGGGCGTGGCCGCCGATCACGCCTCCCGTAACGCCCTCGGGCAGGTCGGAGACATCGACGTGGCCCTTGCACTCCTCAAGTTCCACACGGCTTTGGCGCGGCACCTCCACGGTTGCATCGCGTCGGATGCGCAGGTGGTACGTGTCGTTGCGGTCCTCCCATTCCAGGGTCTTGGCTCCCTTGCCGCTGACCCGCACGTCCTCAATGTCCCGGCCCCGGACGACCAGGGAGCAATTCTTGCCGGAACGAATGGCAAGTTTGGGACTGTCGTGGTTGACCGTTAGCGAGGTTGTGTTCATGGTTGTCCTCTTGTGTCGGGGCTCGTCAGGCCCGGTTCTGTTGGGGGGCGCGCGAGCCCAGGTTGATCAACGCCTCGTCAACGCTCAGCCGGCCGGCTTCCACCTGGGCCAGTACGTCCATGCGGTCCGGTTCGGTGTCAAACCCGTCGGTGCCGGATGGCGCCTCGAGTCCCAGGGCTTGGATGATCTCCTTGAGCCGGGACCTGAGCGTCGGATAGGAAAGGTTGAGTTCCTCCTGCATGCGGTTGAACTTGCCTTCACACTGGATGAAGGTCAGCACAAACTCGATTTGGTTCTGGTTCAGCGCCAGGAACGGCGACTTGACCTCGAAGCGGCCGTCGAACGTGATATCCCCGTCCGGACTGTAGAAACGGGTCACGATCACGGGGCCCCCGGTGATGGGGCATTGGGCTGGCAATTCGGGCATGGTCAGGCTTCCGGCCCGCGGGCCGCCTGTGCGGTCCCGGTGCCAACGCAACGGTTTTGATACAGCACTTCCGGAATCTTCATGTCTGCCTCCTTGTCCTTCAGTATTATTGAAGTCAACATTGATAATATCACATCAACACTGCGATATACGCAACTTGTCGTGTTGATGGTTGCAGAATCCTGAAGCCGACTTTGATTCCCAGCCGGATTCCGCGGTGCGGGAACGCGGTCGGTTCGGGTTGTGGAGGGTGTGCGGGACCGGAAGCAGGACAAAAGCTTGTGATCGGATGCTCCCGCGGGGACGCCCTAACCCGGAGGACGTGGACCGTGCAACCGAGGCAAGGTCGCGGTTAAGGGACGGGGCGGGACCGCCCGGGCTATACCGGGGTTTGCAGGCGGCAGTTCACCGCCGCGCCAACCGGGCTGAAGTTGTTCGAATCCGCTGGGCTGGCCACAGGGCGGGAACTGGCCAACCGGTCCACGGGCTGTCCCCTGTGCAAGCGGCTTGGTCCGACACCATCCGCGCCAGGCATTCAACACGGCGCGCAACGTGCGGCAGCACCTGCCGGCAGGTGCTGTCGCGACCTAATCCTCAGGCGCACCCGTGAGCGCCTATGCAGCCACCGTCCGGGAGGTTGGGTTCAGAGGGCCTTGAATCAACTGGACGACTGCTCGTCGTCCTTGTTGAACAGTTCCTTGATGCCGCCCAGGGCACCGAGCACCCCGGAGGCTTCGTAGGGAATGAATATCTTGTTGGCTTCGCCCTGCGCAATGGTCTCGAGGGCATCGAGGTAGCGGATCGCGATCAGGCGATCGTCCGGTTGGGCTTCGCGGATGGCGTTGAAGACCACGGTGATCGCGTTGGATTCGCCTGCCGCCTCGGTCTCGACCTGGTACCGCTTGGCCTCCGCGGCCAGGCGTACGGCTTGAGCCTCGCCTTCCGCTTGCAGAATGGCGGCCTGCCGTTGACCTTCGGATTCCAGGATGGCCGCCCGTTTTTCGCGCTCGGCCTTCATTTGCTGGTGCATGGAGACGGTCACGTCGGCCGGCGGTTCAATCCTTTGGATTTCGACCCGCACGACCCTTACGCCCCACTTGTCGGTGGCTTCGTCGAGCACGTTGCGCAGGTTGGCGTTGATGGTGTCCCGCGAGGTCAGGGCCTGGTCCAGCTGCATATCGCCCACCAGATTACGCAGATTGGTCTGGGCCAGCTTGATCATGGCCACCAGGAAGTTCTCCACGTTGTAGATGAGCTTCACGGGGTCGGTGGCCTCGTGATAGATCACGGCATCCACCTGCACGGCCACGTTGTCCTTGGTAATGACATCCTGCGGAGGCACGTCGATGACCTGTTCGCGCATATCCACCCGGCGCAGGGTGTCGATGAACGGAATGAGCAGGTTCACCCCCGGCTGGGCGGTGCGCTTGTAGCGTCCCAGCCGTTCCACAACGCCTCTCTGGAATGGGGTGATGATCTTGAGGCCCTGGACGATGAAGACCAGAACCAGGACCAAAAGAAGGATTATCGGAAGGTATTCCATGGACGGTTGACTCCTCGGCCAGTGGCGGGTTGGGTTCGACTGCGATTAGTTGGTTCGCCGGTCAGGCGGGGGGCCACGATACCTGGAGATGGGCGCCGTCCACGGACTGGACAACAACTTCGGAGCCTTCGGGAATGGCAGTGCCATCCGTGGACCGGGCTCGCCATTCCTCTCCGCGGATCTTCACCATGCCGGAGGTATTGACGCCGTCAATGGCTTGGGTCACGGTACCGCTCATGCCGATGAGTCGGTCCACGCCGAAACTGACGTCGGGTGCATTGGTGACGCGTGCGGCGAAGGGTCGCATCGCGAAGTATGCGATTACCGTTACACCGCAGAAGACCAGCACCTCCACCACCACGTTGAAGCCGGTGAAGTAGCTGATGATGGCGGCGGCCGCCGCCGCGACGGCCAAGGGCAGCATGTAGGTGCCGCCGGTGAAGATCTCGGCGATCAGGAACACCACGACGACGGAGGCCCAAACCCAGTGGCCATCCAGCGAATAGGGAAGGTTCACGGCGGTGTCCAATGCAAGAACAGGGGTCCAGGGCACTAGGGCAACCGGGACAATGGCCGATTATAGCCTGCGCGCGGCACCCGAATAGGGCGGTCTGACCTGTTGCCATGCGCGTTGGAATCAGCGTAGTGGTGCGCGTGGCAACGGTTCCGTACCTCATTGACAAACTTCCCTACCATTTTCATGATTGTCACAACGACACGGAATTGCGCCATGCTTCTCAAGATTAATTCCAAGCGCCAAGTCACCTTCCCGGCTCGCGTACTGGACACGATGGGTCTCAAGCCCGGCGACAGGCTTGAACTCTTGGAGGGTCCGGACGGGTATCTGCTGCGTCCAAGACGCATCGACTACTCACGCCTGGGCACCCTTGCCGACAAGATCCCGAAAGGCCATCCGTCGTTTGACCTCCGGACATTTCGGGAAGAGCCTCATGACCCAGACCTACGGAATTGATACTTCCATCCTGGTCAGACTGGCCACCGTGGAGTCGGATCCGGACTTCCAGCGTTGCGTGAATAAGCTTCGCATCCTGATCGAAGAGCGGGATACACAGATGTTTGCCTCGAACCAAGTGAGCGGCGAGATCCGTATCGTGCTGCAACACCACTACGGCATATCGGCATCAGACGCCCGTTCCAGGCTGGTCGATGTGTTGGCTAGCGGCATGATCGCGCCTCTGAACGGGCAGTCCGTCGTATTGGCACTGCAGACATCGGGTGGGCTCGGTATCTTCGACAGGCTGATCGCGGACGGGTACTCGTATGAGAACCTCGAGACGCTTACGCTGGACAGACAGATGGCAAGCCTTTCCAACCTGCGCAGATTGGGGGGAACCGGGACAGAAATGGAAGGATGAGGGCTCGACCGGAAGTGCTGCGGCCAAGGCGTTACACTGCAATGGGGTTGCCCATAGGAGCCGGGGTCGATGCCTGTGGCTTGGTTACAGGAACACCGCCTGCCCTGCCAGGTTGCAATCCCTGCAAGCCAATAGCGAATGCCGCCCATGCCCGACGCCTTTTCTTCTCCCAACCAGATTCGTGACGCGCTGCACGGCCAGGGGTACGTCTGCTCGCCCGAAATCGCCACGATCACCTACCTCAGCGATCAGCTGGACAAGCCCCTGTTGATTGAGGGACCGGCTGGTGTCGGCAAGACCGAGCTGGCCAAGGTTGTGGCGGCCGCCACCGGGCGCGAACTGATTCGCCTGCAGTGCTACGAGGGCCTGGACGAGACCAAGGCGCTCTACGAGTGGGAGTACGCCAAGCAACTCCTGTACACCCAGCTGCTGCGGGACAAGCTGCAGGAGGTGCTGGCATCCGCCGGCAGCCTGGCCGAGTCGGCGGACCGGATCGCCGCCGAGGAGAACGTGTTTTTCTCGATGCGCTTCCTGCTGCAACGGCCCCTGCTCAAGGCCCTGCTCAGCCCGGAACCGGTGGTGCTCCTAATCGATGAGATCGACCGGGCGGATGCCGAATTCGAGGCGTTCCTGCTGGAGATTCTGAGCGACTTCCAAATCAGCGTGCCCGAACTCGGCACCCTGACGGCTCGGGTGCAGCCGCTGGTGTTCCTGACCAGCAACAACACGCGCGAACTGTCCGAGGCCCTCAAGCGCAGGTGTCTCTATCTTTTCCTCAACTACCCGGAACTGGAGCAGGAGATCGCCGTGGTCAACCTGAAGGTGCCGGAACTGGACGGCGCGTTGACCCGGCAGGCCGTGGAGATGGTGCAGGGCCTGCGCAATCTGGACCTGCGCAAGCATCCGAGCATCAGCGAAACCCTGGATTGGGCCCGCACGCTGGTGATCCTCAATGCCGAGCGGCTGGATAGTGGTTTGGTGTCCGACACGCTGAACGTCCTGCTCAAGCACGAGCGGGATCTGAAACGGGTGCAGCAGCGCCTGGAACCCATGCCCGGGGATGGCCCCGAGTATCAGGGCCCCGAAGATGAAGAGGACCATACCCGGTACCTGTAGCGCAAGCGGGGTTCCGGTCGAAGCAGGCAGCGGAGGGCGAAATGGAAACCCGACTGATGCAGTTTGCCCGTGCGTTGCGGGCCGCCGGGGTGCCGGTGAGCATGGCCGAAACGGTGGATGCGGCGGGAGCCCTCACCGCCCTGGGCGTCAAGGATCGGGAACCATTCCGCATCAGCCTGCGTTCCACGCTGATCAAGCGCACCATCCACCTGCCGGTCTTCGACGAACTGTTCCCCATCTTCTTCGACGGCAAGGCCGAACTCCCGCCCGACATGGACAACGCCCTGGAAAACCTGTCGGACGAGGAGGCGGAGCAGTTGGCGTTGGCGCTCCAGCAGCTGAAGGACAACATCGCCGACAGCCTGCGGCGTCTGCTGCGGGGCGATCCCCTGACGCGACAGGATCTCAATCAGCTGGCGGCGATGACGGGCCTGGACCGGGCCCGCAACATGCGCTGGAGTGAATGGATGGTACGGCGCATGCAGGCCGCCTTGCAGCACGACAGCGTGCGCCGGGCCATGGTGGAGATTGCCCAGCTGCTGGAACAGGTCGGCTTCTCCAAGGAACGCCTCGACGAACTGCGCGCCATGCTGCAGGCCAACATCGAGGCCGAGACCGGGCAGCTGCAGAACTTCGCCGGCCAGCGCATCACGGACAACATGCAGGCCCGGCCTCCGTCCGAGGATGTCGAGGATTTGCTGCATGCTCCGTTCGGCCGTCTGGGCGAGGACGAGATGAACGTTCTGCGCCAGGAGGTGCGCCGCCTGTCCGCGGCGCTCAGGAGCCGGATTTCGCTGCGGCAGAAGCGGCAGAAGACCGGAACCCTGGACTTGAAGTCCACCATCCGCCGCAACCTGGGGCACGGGGGCGTGCCGTTCACCCTCAGCTACAAACGACGCCAAAAGAAGCCGCGGCTGGTGGTGGTCTGCGACGTTTCGACCTCGATGCGCTACTGCACCGAGCTCATGCTGGGCCTGATCCACGCCATGCAGGACCAAATCTCGCGTACCTATGCCTTCGCCTTCAACGACCATCTGGAATACATCACCCCCGATCTGGCCCACGGTTCGGCCCAGGAGGCGGTGGACCGCGTGCTGGTCCGCATGCCGCCCGGCCACTACAGTACGGACCTGGGCGGCAGCCTGGCCGAGTTCGACCGCGAGTGGCTTGATCTGGTCAACCACCGGACCACCCTCCTGATGGTCGGCGACGGACGCAACAACTTCAGGGATCCGGAGACGGGCATCTTTCAGGAGATGGCCCGGCGCTGCACCCGGACCATCTGGCTCAACCCGGAACCGCCCATGCTGTGGGGTACCGGGGACAGTGACATGAACGAGTACCTGCCCTTCTGCGACCACGTGCTGCAGGTGCAGACCATGGCGGAACTGACCGCGGCGGTCGACGAGCTGCTGACCCGCTGATCGGCCTTCGCCGCCCGCGGACCGAGTCCGTCCGCGGGTTGTATAATCCCGCTCCGGGCGCGCGGCGCCTGTGTTTTTTAGGCGGGCTTTCCGGCTGCCGACAAGCCGGATGCCACAGAGCATATACATACATATAGGAGTGCGGGTACAGGCCCATGACCATGCGTGCCGACTACATCTGGATGAACGGCGAAGTGATGCCGTGGGACCAGGCCACCGTCCATGTCTTTGCCCATGCCCTGCACTACGGCTCCAGCGCCTTCGAGGGTATCCGGGCCTATGAAATCAACGGAACCCCGCACCTGTTTCGGGCCCGGGAGCACTACGAACGGCTCCTGTTCAGTTGCAAGGTGGCCCGCATGGAGTCGCCGCTCGACGTGGACGGGTGGATCGACGTGACCAAGCAGGTCCTGCGGGCCAACAAGCTGGCCGGCGCCTACGTCCGGCCGCTGGTCTTCCGGGGCTACGATTCGCTGGGCGTGGACGGCCGGGGCTGCCCCATCGATGCCATCCTGGGTGCGGTGCCCTGGGGCAAGTACCTGGGCGAGGAGGCCATCGAACAGGGGGTGGACGTCCAGGTGTCCAGCTGGCGTCGCATGTCCTCCAACAGCTTCAGTCCCATGGCCAAGATTGGCGGTCAGTACGTCAACAGCCAGAACGTGGTGATGGAGGCCAAGGACAACGGCTTTGTCGAGGGCATCGTGCTGGACGCCAACGACAATGTGTCCGAAGGCAGCGGCGAGAACATTTTCCTGGTCATCGACGACCGGATCTATACGCCGCCGGTGGCCAGTTCGATCCTGCGGGGCATCACCCGCGACAGCGCAATGACCATTGCGCGCAGCAAGGGGTTCGAAGTACGGGAGGAGTTCATTTCGCGCGAAATGCTGTATCTCGCCGACGAGATTTTCTTTTCGGGCACGGCCGCCGAGATCACGCCGGTCCGGTCGGTGGACCGCATGCCGGTGGGCAGCGGACAGCGGGGTCCGGTCACCAAGGAGATTCAGGCGACATTCTTTGGCATCGTGGAGGACGGTACCCACGACGAATGGGGCTGGCTCGAGGCCGTTCCGCTCGATTGAACCGGGAGGTCACCGGCTCCGGGTTGGGAACCATTCCGTTTGGTAAGGGAGTTCCGGCACATCGGTGTTTCCTGTCGCAGGTTTGACCGGAACCGAGATTCGAAGCTGGACCTGTCCTTCCGGTCTGAAACAGAAACCGGCAACCGCGGTCCGCGGTTGCCGGCGCGGTATTAAGTCCATGACCGGACCCCTTCCCCCGGCCGTCTGTCCGGCGGTTGACGGGCCATAGTTGACAAATGCACATAGAGAGGGCAATACAGGTCCCATGACCATGCGTGCCGACTACATCTGGATGAACGGCGAAGTGATGCCGTGGGACCAGGCTACTGTTCATGTCTTTGCCCATGCCCTGCACTACGGCTCCAGCGCCTTCGAGGGCATCCGGGCCTATGAAATCAACGGAATCCCGCACCTGTTCCGGGCTCGGGAGCACTACGAACGGCTTCTGTTCAGCTGCAAGGTGGCCCGCATGGCATCGCCGCTCGACGTGGACGGATGGGTTGACGCGACCAAGCAGGTCCTGCGGGCCAACCGGCTGGCGGCCGCCTACATCCGGCCGCTGGTCTTCCGGGGCTACGATTCGCTGGGCGTGGACGGCCGCGGTTGTCCTGTGGACGCAATTTTGGGGGCCATCCCGTTGGGCCGGTACTTGGGCGAGGAGGCCATTGAACAGGGGGTGGACATCCAGGTATCCAGCTGGCGGCGTGTTGCATCCAACAGTTTCAGTCCCATGGCCAAGATTGGCGGCCAATATGTCAACAGTCAGAATCTGGTCATGGAAGCCAATGACAACGGGTTTGTCGAGGCCATTGCCCTGGATGCCAACGACCGTGTGTCGGAAGGCAGCGGCGAGAATATTTTCCTGGTCGTCGACGACCGGATCTATACGCCGCCGATGGCCGGCTCGATTTTGCATGGCATCACGCGCGCCAGTGCCATCACCATTGCGCAAAGCAAGGGGTTCGAAGTGCGGGAGGAGTTCATTTCGCGGGAGATGCTGTACCTCGCCGACGAGATTTTCTTCTCGGGCACGGCCGCCGAGATTACGCCGGTCCGGTCAGTGGACCGCATGACGGTGGGCAGTGGACGGCGGGGTCCTGTGACCAAGGAGATCCAGGCGACCTTCTTTGGCATCGTGGAGGACGGCGCGCACGACGAATGGGGCTGGCTTGAGGCCGTTCCGCTTGATTGATATATGGAGGCAACATGTCCGATAAGGAATTCAGGCACATAGGCCTTCCCTACCTCAGGTTCGATCAGGCCCGGGATCTGAGGCTGGACCTGTACCTGCCCCGGACCGATCATCCGGCGCCGCTGCTGGTCTGGATCCACGGCGGGGCCTGGATGCACGGGGACAAGTCGGATCCTCCCGTGCTGCCCATGGTCGACGAAGGCTGGGCCCTGGCCAGCATCCAGTACCACTTCAGCCAAGAGGCCCTGTTCCCGGCCCAGATTCACCAGTGCAAGGCGGCCATCCGCTGGCTGCGGGCCCAGGCGGCGCGTTTTGGCTTCAATGCCGAGCGGATCGGTGTCCTGGGAGCATCCGCCGGCGGACACCTGGCGGCCCTGCTGGGGACCTCCAACGGACAGGCGGCCTTGGAGGGCGATCTGGGCGAGCATCGGGACCAGTCCAGTTCGGTCCAGGCGGTGGTCGACTTGTTCGGTCCCACGGACTTCATGCGCCTGCCGGACCACCCCAGCGACCTCGACCATGCCGCGCCCGACTCGCCGGAGGGGTTGCTGCTCGGCGGCGCCGTGGCGGAGCATCCGGACCGCGTGGCCATGGCCAATCCCATCACCTGGATTTCGGACGACACGTGCCCGTTCCTCATCCTCCACGGCCAGGCGGACATGATCATCCCTTGGCAGCAGAGCCGGCTTCTGGCTGACGCCTTGGCGGACCACGGCTCCCATGTCGAGTTCAGGTTGCTCGGACAGGCAGGCCATGGTGGCCCCGAGTTCCATGGGGACGAACAGGGCGAGGCCATCCGGGCCTTCTGCCGACGGCATCTTCTGGCTTGACGATTTCTGAATGGGACGTCCGGTTTCCCCAGGACCTGGCGTAGCGGCCGGGTTGCTTCGGACAGGGACAGGTCGCAGTACACATCTGTCCCTGTTTCAATTTCATTGATTTTGGTCCGGGCCCGACATCGGTCTCCCCGGCGCGACAAAGTTTCGCGTGTTGGGGGCAGGCCATGGTGACCGCCACCAGTTGCTGGAAATGGCGCGTCCTGGGCTTGAACCGTCCGCACCAGTACCCGGCGGGTTGGTCCCGGTGGGGATGTTCCCATCTCCGTGCCGCGGACCAGGTCGTGCCAGCGGTGCATGCAAGTGTTTCACCAGTGCCTTCCTGTCCCTGAACCCGCGGATCATCATTGCGGACGAACCGGTTTCGGCCCTGGACGGACACATCCAGGCCCAGGTCCTGAACCTCCTCCAGGAACTCAAGGAACAGTTGGGCCTGACACTGCTGTTCATTGCGCACGACCTGAGTGTCGTCGAGCACATCTGCGACCGCATCGCGGTCATGTACCTGGGCCACATCATGGAGATCGACGACGCCGAGGATCTCCTGCGCAACCCGGCCCACCCCTATACCGAGGCCTTGGTGTCCGCCGTGCCGCCGGCCGATCCGGATGTGCGCATGGAGCGCATCATTCTGGAGGGCGATGTGCCCAGTCCTTCCACCCCCCCCGAGCGGCTGTGTCTTCCATCCCCGCTGCCGCTATGCGGAGGACATCTGCCGCACGGAGTTGCCCCCCATGGTCGATCTGGGCGGCGGCCACATGAGTCGCTGTCATTTCGCGGCCGACCTCGAACTCCAGGAAGTGGAATGAGGTGAACGGGGTGTCCGGAACCGTGCGGGGCTGGAGCGTCGCGGCCTGGCTGGTGCCTGTGGTCGGCCCCGTGCTGGCACTGCTCGCGGGCGGTCATGCCCTGTCCCGCCACCACGCCCTGCAGTCCCTGGTGGTCAGTGCCGCCGCCGTGGGTGTGTTCCTCGCCTGGGTCGCCGTCGCGTGGATGTTGACGTGGCTCCCAATCGTGGGTGCGACGTTGGGGGCCATGCTCTTTGCGGCGGTGCCCTTGGTTCTGGCCGCCACTCTGGTGGCCCATATTTCCGGGCCGGTGTATGCCTGGCAGGGCCGCTTCACGCTGGTTCCCCTGTACGGCGGCCTGCTGAGGGCCGTGCTGGGTTCCGCGGACTGACGGACGGGGGCCGGGCACCTGCGACCGGTACGCCGAAACTGGCGTACTGCACTACCTGCGCCAACGCGCAATCCCGGCGCGCCGGACCGTGCAGCACCGGCAGGGCTGGTGCCGCCGGTGATCTTCCTTCGCCCCCTGGCGGTCGTGTCGGGTTCGATCCGACAGCTGGGTTATGCGTTCCCGCGGCTATCCGGCTGGTCAGGGAACTGCAGCGAACGCCAGTCGGCTTTGCCCAACCACACCTCCATCACTTCCGCTGTGGTGCGCCCTTGTCCTGTCCGGCGCCAGTTGGCCTCGATTTGGGCAAGCAACGCGCCGGATAGTTTCGTTTTCAGCATTGAGTGCATGCTGGTGATGCGCTCATCCAGATGGGCCCCCCGGACCTTGCGCTCGGCTTCCCGGACTTTACGCTCGGCCTCCTGGACTTTGCGCTCGGCTTCCTGCATGCTGCGTTTGGCATCCACCTCGCGGTCGCGCCAGAGACCCTGGTTCGGATCCCACCACTGCAGCCGATGCAGATCTACCGATTCATCCGGTATGCCGACATCCTCGTCGCGGGCCGCAGCCGGCAGCATGCGGATGTCGGCCGCCAGCACTGCGCTGTGGTACACGGGCCATTCCCCCTTCCCCGACTGTCGCGGGATGGGAACATAGCCGCCCGTGTCGTCCAGCCGCCAGCCCCAGAACGCAACGCCGTCCGCGTACGTCGGTGGTGCATGGCCCTCCGGGTCGTACAGCCAGTACTCCGCGATGCCCATGGCGGCATAGGCGTCCAGCTTCGGCCCCAGGTCCGCCCGCCACGTGGATTCGGAGAGGACCTCCAGCACCAGCAGCGGGGGCGGGTCCACGCCCAATCTGTAGGCGCGGGGCAGCGGTTCGCCGGAGGGAAACACATCCGGCAGCACGGCCACGTCCGGAACGAGATGTCCCTTGTCCCTGTACTCGTGGTCCGGCCCCAGGGCCTGTCGGACCGCGTCCGACAGGTGCACCCTGAATTCGCGCGGCGCACACCGGCCCCGCCGGGCCCCCACGGTGTCTTGGAAGGATGCCAGGGCGTGTTTGTGCGGTTCGCTGGTCAAGTAGGTAACCCCATCCACGCCGTAGTCCGGATCCGTCGTGTAGTCGTCGTCGTACTCATAGATCGGGTTGTAGGCATAGGTCGGGTCGTAGTGGGTCAGGGCTCTGATTGCCGCCCACCAGGCCGGACTGCCGGGCATCGGCATGGCAGGCAGCGGTGGCAGTGCGACGGTCGCAGCCCCGTTGAAGGGCCGATCCGCCGTTCCGTTCACAGTGTTGCCGTTGGTTTCGATCCGTTCCTGTTCCTGTACCTTCGGCGTGGCCATGGCCGCGCTCCTGCTCACTCCAAGAGTTGGTCTGCCATTGTAGTACGCCCCGAATCAGCGGCCTGCCATGTCTCCCATCGTCTGTTGATATGGCCGCCAATAGCCACGGTGTTTCGAACCCGTTGCGGGTTCCGTTAAAATAGACTTGGCAGGTGCCGGTCGATTCCCCGTCGGCCGCCGCGCCAGGCCATCGTCCAACCTAGACAGGAGCAACCGTATGAGCAAGTCGTCAGCACGCCTGAACCGCAGGCAGTTCCTTACCCTGGCCGGTGTGGGAGCCATCGCCACGGGCTTGGCGGCCTGTGTGCCCGCTGCTCCCGGCGGCGATGCCGGGGACGGTGCCATGGAGGACATCCAGCTGCAGTTCGTGACCAACCACGGCGATGTCGAAATCCCGTTCTTCCAACAGGTGGTGGACAACTTCACCGAAGCCAATCCCCACGTTCAGATTGACCTGTTGAACGTCTCCACGGAGTACTACACCAAGATCAATACGCAGGGGGTCGGGGGCGACCTGCCGGACATCTTCTACACCCGGACGTTCGACGTGGTCCCCTACGCCTCCAAGGAGTGGACCGTCAACCTGCAGCCGCTGGTGGAGCGGGACAGTGTCGACACCGACGATTTCTGGGAAGCCGAAGTGGAACAGATTACGTACCAGGGCGATCTGTATGCCCTTCCCTATGACTTCTCAAACCTGGGCGTTGCCTACAACATCAACATCTTCAACGAGGCGGGCATAGAGGTTCCGGACGGCAGTTGGGACTGGGACGGCCTGCGCACCGTGGCCGAAGCGCTCACGATTCGGGAAGACGACCGCACCACCCGCTGGGGATGGGCCGCCCACCCTTGGCCCTGGGTCTGGGTTGGCATCATTGCGGCCAACGGCGGCGGCATCCTCAACGAGGATCAGACCGAGTGCATCATGGCCTCGCCCGAAAACATCGAGACCCTCACCTACTTCAAAGGCCTCTGGTCCAACGGCACCATCCCGGAGGCCGGTGCCATGCCGCAGGGGGTGGAGGGGTTCTCCGCCGGCATTCTGGCCATGACCACGATGGGTTCCTGGGCCACGCAGTGGCGCCGCGCGGCCATCGGCGACAATTTCGACTGGGATGTGGCCGCCTACCCGTTCGGTTCCGAGGGACGGCGGGCCGTGTCGGCCGCAGGCGGCGCCTGGGGCATTGCGACCAACTCCGACCATGTCGAGGAGACTTGGCAGTTCAATGTGCACCTGACCAGCACGGAGTCAACCAACATCCTGATCTCCGAACCGGTCCGCTCCATCCCGGGACGCAAGTCCTCGGTGCCGGCCTGGACAGCGGCGGCTGCCCGCGAGGATCTACCGCCGCGGAACGTCGAAGTCTTCGCCGAAATGATGGAGGATGCCTACTCGGCACCGTTCCCGACCTACTGGAAGGACCTGGAGACGATCTGGTTCAATCGGGTGGCACCGCTGATTTCGGGCGGCGACCCGACACTGGACGTGGCCGAGTCCCTGGGCAAGTTCCAGGACGAAGTCAACGAGATCATTGCCATCGGCTAGCGCGGTTGCCTGCAATTGCCAATGTTGTTGCGATGCGGTCCCGCCCGGAGCGGTCCCGCATCACCGGTTCCAACCATGCCTCCTGACCGTTGATCGCACTGCCCAAGACCCCCAGGGCCCGGCGCGAGGCGTTGGAAGGCTACATCTTCCTGTTGCCCTGGCTCCTGGGGTTCATCCTGTTCACGGCCGGCCCCCTGCTGGCCTCCTTCTATCTGGGGTTCACCACCTACCGGGGTGACCGGAGCTGGCCGGACTGGATCGGTTTCGCCAATTTCACGAAGCTGTTTGAGGACGAGCTCTTCTGGCAGTCCCTGAAGGTCACGGTCATCTATGCCGTGGGCTTCCTGCCCCCGGGCATGGCGCTCGGATTCGGGATTGCCCTGTTGATGAACCAGCGCGTCAAGGGCGTCAGCATTTTCCGGACCATCTACTACCTGCCCTCGGTCATCACGGGTGTGGCCGTGGCCGTCCTGTGGGGCTTCGTCTTCCACAAGGAGTTCGGCATCCTCAACACGGTCCTGGAGGTGTTCGGGGTCACGCCTATCTCGTGGCTCTTCGACTCGCGCTGGATCATGATTGCCTTCATCATCATGGGCCTGTGGGGGGTGGGCGACGGGATGATCATCTACCTCGCCGGCCTGCAGGGCATTCCGACGGAGCTGTACGAGGCGGCCTCCATCGACGGCGCCCGGCGCATGCGGCGGTTCTGGAACATCACGATTCCGATGATGTCCCCGACCCTGTTCTTCGTGCTGGTGACGGCGCTGATCAAGACGTTCCAGATCTTCACCACCGCGTACATCATGACGCGGGGCGGTCCCAACTACGCGACCTATTTCTTCAGCGTCAACATTTACAACACGACCTTCATGTCGCTGCGCTTCGGCTATGCCTCGGCCCTGGCCTGGCTGTTGTTCGTGTTGATCTTCCTGCTGACCCTTTTGCTGTTCCGGTCGGCGAAGTTCTGGGTTTTCTATGCGGGTGAAAAGGAGGAAACGGCGTGACGGCTGGCATGGAGCAGGCTGCCCGGGCTTCCGGCGATGACGACGGCCGCAAGCTGGGCGCGGCGGAGACGATCGTCACCTACCTCGTCATTCTGGTCGGGGCCGTAGGACTCATGTTTCCGTTTGCGTGGATGCTGTCGACCAGCCTCAAACCGCTGGACGAGGTGTACAGCTACCCCATCATCTGGATTCCATCCCAGATCGTCTTCGAGAACTACATTGATGTCTTCAAGAAGGTGCCTTTTGCCCGGTATCTCTGGAACTCCTTTGTGCTGTCGGTACTGGGGATTATCGGCAACATGGCCGGCAGTTCGCTGGCGGCTTTCAGCTTTGCCCGGCTGCGTTATCCGGGCCGCACCGTGTTCTTCATCATGATGCTGAGCACGATGATGGTACCCGTCTGGGTGACCATGGTGCCGACCTTCATCATGTTTTCCCGCCTCGGCTGGCTGGACACCTATCTGCCGATCCTGCTGCCGGCCTACTTCGCCGTTCCGTTCTTCACGTTCCTGATGCGGCAGTTCTTCCTCAGCGTGCCCGTGGAGATTGAGGACTCGGCCCGGATCGACGGCTGTTCCTCGTTCGGGGTGTTCTTCCGGATTCTGATGCCGTTATCCATTCCGGCCCTGGCCACGGTGGCCATCTTCTCGTTCTTCTTCTATTGGAACGACCTGCTGGGTCCGCTGATCTACCTGCGGTCGCAGCTGAAGTTCCCGGTGGCGATGGGCATCGCCTCGTTCCAGAGCGAGCAGTACGCGAACTTCGCCCTGATGATGGCGGCCGCCACGATGGCCCTGGCTCCGATGTTGGTGGTCTTTTTCTTCACCCAGCGCCTGTTCATCCAGGGCGTGGTCATCACCGGGGTCAAGGGCTGATCCCGTACCAATTGGAGGGGTATTCGCTCGGAGGGTTTGCGTTTCGACTTGGTTCAGTTGCAATCCAATGAGGTCCGGCCGACTCGGCCTGGAGGCCAAGCATGCAAAACATACTGACCGAACGAGAGGAAGTGGCTGATGGGATGCCCCGCGACGCGCGGGGGTTCTGGCAGCCCGAGGATGGGACGGCGGATCCCAATCCGTTCTTGACTTGGCCCCTGAAACCGAAGGAGGCCCTGACCTGGCTCAAGGACTACATCTACCCCTGGAACCTCATCTACGCGGCCCTCGCCACGCTAACCTGGTACTTCCTGACGCCGGACCTGACGCGCACGGCCGAGTTCCGCTGGGACTGGATCCTGCAGGTCTTTCTCCGCAACCAGGTGATGCTGATCGTCATCGTGAGTGCCTGGCATGTCTGGCTGTGGGTCAAGAAGTCGCAGGGGATGCAGTACAAGTACACCTCGGACTGGATGGGAGCCGGCAAGCGCCAGTTCCTGTGGAACAACCAGGTGCGGGACAACGTCTTCTGGAGCTGCATCAGTGGGGGCATTACGTGGACCGCCTACGAAGTCCTGATGCTCTGGGCCTACGGCAAAGGGATCATCCCCTACCTGGACCCCGCGGCCGGTCCCTTGCAGATCGTCTGGTTCGTCCTAATCCTGGCGGCCGTTCCGCTGTTTCGGCTGTTCCACTTCTACTGGGTGCATCGGCTCCTGCACTGGCCGCCCCTCTACAAGGCCGGCCACTACCTGCACCACAAGAACATCAACATTGGTCCGTGGTCCGGTCTGGCCATGCATCCGATCGAGCACATTCTGTACTACAGCTGCATCCTGATTCACTGGGTGGTGCCGTCCCATCCCATCCACATGATCCTGAACGCGCAGCACGCGTCCTTCACCCCGGCCCAGGGGCATGTTGGGTTCGAGCATGTGGTGGTCGGGGAGAAGGGGAAAATCCCGGCGGGTTCCTACTTCCACCAGTTGCATCACCGCTACTTCGAGTGTAACTATGGGGAACCGGACATTCCCTTCGACCACTGGTTTGGCACGAGCCATGACGGCTCCACTGAAGCGCATGCTCAGATGCGGGCGAAGAGGCGGGCCGTGCACAACGTGTGACCGCAGCCTGGTGCATGCCAGAGGCGGTCTTGGGTTCCGGTATTCGGCTCGCCCTCTGGTCTTGGCCGGTTGCCTGGCCCTCCATGCGGTTGCCAGCGAAACATCTTGGCCGGCTGGGCCGTCATGTTTGTTGAGTGAAGCCTGTCTCCGAGAAGTGCTTCTCGGAGACAGGCCAACTGCTTCAGTGGCTTTCGGCCTCTCCTACGTTGGAGAAGTTGGTGGTTGCGATCTCGCCCTCGGGGAACTTGGCCACAATCCTCAACTGTCCGCCTACCGCCTCGACGTAGGACCGGAGGCTCGATACGTACATGTCAACCTGCTGCTCCAGCTTGGATACGGCGGGCTGGTTCACTTTCAGCATCTTTGCCATGTCCCGTTGGGTCCAGGGTCCTTGCCCGGCGAAGTTCGTGCAATGGCATCTCGGCGAGCAGATCCCTCTTCATGTCATCAATGTGCCGTCGGCGCTCCGGCGGGAAGTCCTTGGTCAGTTCGTTGAACCGATGGTGTCCACTCATTCGTTCAGCCCCTTCTTTCGCAGTTCTGCCGCATGTGCATCGTAGAGGCCGGTGGCACTCCTCGCAGAACCGACCGTTGTCTGCCTTGTCGCCGCCAATGAGCAGGGTGGACTGCTGACCCGACGGCGGTCCGCTTGGCAAGACCAAGGGTACCTGACTGTCAACGGGACAACCGGAGTGTATCTGTTCAAGAGGCGCAACGGTGACCGGGCAAATCACCGGGCACGGTGATCCCGATGTGGCCAAAGTCTACCGGCTGGTCTCGAAGAGTGAGCGTTGCCAACTTGGACCTGCTCGTGAACTGGCGCTTGCCAGCATCCAGGATCATGCCGGGGGAGGGTTGGATGCGAGCGAGAAACCTCCAGGCCTGAACTTTCGAATGCAGTCCGGGAGGGTTCGTGGATCCGGACGCACCGACACCGTGACCGGATCCTGCGCCAACGCCCATGGCCATTGAGGCTTGACCTTCAAACCGGGTGCTGAACAGTTACACTTTCGAGTACCTAATCCGGCATGGAGGTCAACGCCATGACCACCGATCACGCAACGTTAGGCCACGTTTCCGACCTGGTACGTACGGAACTCACCGGATACCTTTCCGATGCTTTCGTCATCGCAGAGGTGACCTCGGAAATTATGCCGGGTCCCGACGGCGACGACTACATCAGAACCGTCGTAATCTTCGAAGACGACCATCCCGAACTTGACGCGCGCGCGCTGCTCAAGTTTTCCACCCACATTGATCCGCTGTGCAAGGCGAGAGGTTTCGACCGACCGACTATCGCCTACGCAAACAGAAGCGAGATCCCGGTATGACTACCGGCGTCGCCCAGCCACCCTTTCAACCTCCTACGCCCATCAGTTGGAGTGAACTCATTGCCGCTGGACGGGTAAACCTGGTTCCCCGGCCCCCCACTACTCAACCGGCCCCAGCGGCGATACGACGGGCCATCAGCACCGCATACTAACACTGCAACGAGAAGTCATGTGGTAGATTGCAGGGGTTGGATTCAGCCCACGGAGTTCCGCCATGGCCACCGTCCCGTGCCCGGCCCCGCAGTTGACCTGCGACGACCTGCTTCGGCTCAAGCCCTCCCTGCAGGCCTATCTGGCGCGCTTCCGGTCCCTGTTCCCGCGCCGCGACCAGGCGGTGTCCTTCGAGGCCTATGCCGAG
>MKWU01000671.1_pt1 | contig 64047 bp, 47 predicted proteins | sample 809101 | NCBI WGS metagenome assembly MKWU01 (sample SAMN05860141, study PRJNA318959) | sponge metagenome | host: Aplysina aerophoba | place: Slovenia: Piran, Adriatic Sea, Gulf of Piran | collected 2013-05-07
TACCCCCTTAAATCAACACAGACATATCCGGTAAATCTCCGACATCCATGGCCCCGAAAAAAATGCCCAAAAAATGGGATCAGGAAAGGTCTGTGTCTTCTATATTACTACGCGTGACAAACTTGGGTTAAACCTTAAACATTCTCAACTTTTGGGAACCTTTTATGGGTTATGGAACCCGTCATAACTTTACTTTTTCGTGTGTATTTGTTACAATGATTCTCACATCACTAATGGGAATGTAATGGATATCTTCAATTCGGTCGTATCTATTCTTACACTTGTAATTCTATCTGTTGGGGTTTTTGTAGCTCTTCGTTCGTGGCGCGGCAATACTCATAAGGATATCAAAGACGACGGAGAGTGGAAGGGACGAGTTGATACTCTTTTGAAGAGTATTAGGGAAGATTTGGAAAGAATGGGGAAAGAGCTTACCGAGCTTCGTAAAATTGTATTTTCTATCTTTGGCATTCCTATAATCAGTTCCGATAGTCCGCTTCGACTTACCGCGTTTGGAGAAACTATATCGAAAGAGATCGCAGCGCAAGCGTGGGTTGAGAGGGTAGCGGACTCTCTCAATGAGGAGATCAAAGGAATGGATGCTTATGAAATACAGGTTTATTACTTCAAGTACGTAGAAAGTACTAATGAGTATAGCAATGAAGAACAACAAGCAATCCGAAACGCCGCCTACAAACGAGGGGATAAAGGCTAAAAATATTCGCTAAGTCCTCGCTATCGAACTTCGGGATAAATTGCTGAAGGATGCTGGACTAGAAGCCCCCTAATTGAAACTTTATTTGACAAGCCTTAACGGCTTTTCCGCAAGGTTCCACCTTAATGGGTAACTCCCCTGGTTTGCGTACGTCTGAAGTATCAATTCGAGGGGTAGTAGCTTGGTCTCGGCGTATTTGGGTTGGCGTCTCTGCTAAAAGTTGGGTTTGACGCAATTATGCGATTTTTTTCGGGGTCTGATCAGCCCAGCGGACACACCTCGGGCCAGTTTTGTTGTTTTGAACGCCTTGATCGACCGTATCCGTACGGTCGGGGGTGGCTTCACGCCGCCTTTCGGCGGGCCTTATGCCACCTGTCGTATTGTCTCCTCTGCTTCTTAACGATCTGACCCATGTCAAGCGACAATGCGACCTGGATGAGAGCTCTTCAAGTGGTCACGATCTCGCTTCCCTCCACAGGCGTACCATGAAGCGATCATCCTCCTCGATGAGGTCAGGCTCGGTGCCGTTGTGCGCGCGCATCCCACCAATGATTTTGCGCGGTACTCCGAGGCCGGTGGCTTCGATGTAGCGGTAGTCACGCAGCATCTCCTTTATCAACTCGTTGCGCGAGGCGCGGTATCCGGCCCGCATTTTGTCCACGGTAACCGTGTTCGGGAGGCGCCCGGGAGAGATGATCTCGATCCGATTGGTGTAGATGGACAGCTCGATGTCAATCACGTTGATGGTGTAGTCGCGGTGCACAACCGCGTTGACCAGCGCTTCACGCACGGCTTCGAGCGGGTAGTCCCAGCGCTCCAGGCGCCGTCCATCGCGCTCAATCCTAGCGGTTACTTCGATATTTCGGCGCACGAAATCAAGGGCTTGCTCGATGACGCCCGCTTCAACGGCATTGCCAGCCTCCGAAAATGTACGCGGCAGCAAGGGGTAGAGCGGCTGCCCGGGATCGTTCGAGGGGGCTGGGAACAGAGACACTGCGGGCCCTCGCAGCGTCGCTCGAGCCTTGGCGTCATAGTCCTTCTCGGTGCCGGAGTAGGCCACTGCGTTGATCCCGGCCTGGGGGAGGAAGCGGTTTGGCTTCCGACCGAAGAGCAGCAGCCCGCCCGCACTCGGCATCAGCCGTGTACGGTCCTCTACCATCAACTCGGTGTTGACCAGTAGGCGCAGCCAGGACTCGAGGGCCGTGTTCTCTGGAGCCGTCTGCTGGCGCAAGTCACGGAAGTAATTCACCAAGCGTCGCAAGTCGAGGTCGCTGAACGTCGCGCCGGGAACCGGCTTGCGGTCGTACTGTAGGTGCCCGGACTGCATGTAGAGACGTGCTTCCTCTGCATGCGTCGCGTCGCGAGTGGTCGTGCCCACCCGAACCTGCGTCACCCACGCCGAGCCGCGCTTGGCCTTGTAGGGCTTGTCCGGTGCATCGGCGGGAAGCGAGATGACTCCGACGATATTTCCGTTGTCGAGCGTCAGGGTCTCCCAAAACGGAATGGCCGCGGGGCGTAGGTGCACACGCGCGACCTCCATGATCCATTCCTCGACCTGCTTGGGTGCGCGGACCAAACCCGTAGCGGTACCGTCATCTTCAACGCCAAGAAGGAGATGCCCCCCTCTCAAGTTCAGCAGCGCCGCCAGCTCCTTGGCGAGGCGCTCTGGGAGGACATCGTCACGCTTGAACTCGACGCCCGAGTTCTCGCCGTTGCGGATCAACTCTTCCAGTTCGGTTCGATTCATCGCATCGCTCCTCAGAACCCATACTTCCGGCGCCGGCGCTCAAAGGCATCCTTGCCACCTTCAAGGATCTCCTCAACCAGCTCACGCACAGACTTGGTGTCGATCGAGCCCATGTACTCGGAGGCGATACGCGCGCGGCCGTGCACAGCCTCGCCAGTGGCAGCAAGGCCGATGATCAACTCGGCATCGCCGAGGACCGGGATATTGGCGTTGTGAGTGGAAAAAAGGAACTGTCGACGCTGCTTCTCTCCGCGCATGCGCGGAACGACTCCATCGGTGATGAAGCGGTTGTCGAGATCGTCCTCCGGTTGATCGACGATGAGGGGCGCTTCGGACTCGAGAAGGAGCAGGAGCAGGACCGCAGTGGCCTTCTGACCGGTGGAGAGCGCCTCGAGTGCCTGCCACGTCGGAGGTTCCCCGACGGGAGCCGTATTGAGGCGGATTGCGGTAGTCGGCGGCAGTTCGAGTTCCTCGACGCGCATCAGCACCTCGGGTGCAGCCTTGGCGAGGCGTTCACCTTGGGTTGGCGTGATGCCAAATGTCTCGTTCAGCACCTCCGCTCCGGAACGACAGGCCTGGACGAAGTGAGTGAGTGAGAGATCGTGAGCGCCCCGGAGGCTTTCGATCGTTTCGGACAGTCGCTTGCCAACCTGTTCCCTGAGGAGGTTGAACAATGGATCGCGGTCACCGGCCGCGGTCACCTCCACCTGCACCCGATCACGGAACTTCTTGTTGACTCGCCGCGCCGCGTCGGCCAGGCGTCGGAACTCAAGCGCCTTTAAATCCTCCCACTCCGCCAGCAGGCTGCGGCGGCGGTCGGCGTACTCTTTCTCAATGCGTTGGGCCAAGGCTTGCAGCTTGCGCAGAGGCCGCAACTCTTCGATCTGTCGCCGCAGGCGGATGAACTCCTCGCCATCCACGCGCAACTTCTGCAGCTCTCGGAGGATCTTTTCGTAGTCCTCTTGGATCTCTTTCTTGTGCGTCTCCCACTCGGCGCGCACAAGGGCGACACCCTCGTCGGCACCCGTCAACGCCTGCTCCAGCTCTTTTGCGATTCGCTGGAGTTCGAGGTCGAACGTTCTGAAGACATCGTTCAAGCGCTTAAGAATCACCTTTCCAGGCAAATTCTCGAGCGCTTTGGCGGAGAGGAACACATGGTCCATGGGGATCTCGGACTTCAGGGTCTCGAGACATTCACGGAATGACGCGAAGCGCTCTGGAATGGAGGCAAGCAGACGCTCCTCGCGCACCAGCAGGCTCCGCTTCTTGAGCCGATCCTCGAGCCCGGCTTCGCGGAAGTGCTCCAGCGTCTCTTCTAGGCTCGGAAGCGCTGCTAGGCGCTCCTCGATCTGTACCAAATCGGCGTGTGCATCGAGAAGGCTCCTGCGACTTTTCTCCATCGCGCGGCGCAGGTTAGCCTTCTTGTCCGGGAAGTCGTCATCGCGATCGACGAAGCGATCGAGCAGGCGGGTCAGCTTTTCGCGGCTCTTGGTCAGCTCCGAAATCTCGTGCTGGCCAAAGACCTCGACACTTGGCAGCACGTCCTGAGGCGAGAGATTGGACACCTCCCCATGTTCATCCCGGACCAGCGATGGGTTCGGGATCGTGCGCTCAATACGGTACTCGCGAACCACCGGGCGATGGACGCGGACTAGGAGCGAAATCTTGGTCCCGTTCTTTAAGACGTGGCGGATGATGCCCTCGTGGACCTTGCGCGCCTCGTCGCCAATGGCCTCGATGCCCAACACCGTGCGGATGCTCTCGATCACAGTCGATTTGCCGGTCCCGCGACCCCCGACAAGGACATTGAGGTTCGGATTGAAATGGATAGCGGCGCCATCTAGGAATCCTCCTTCCCAAGCGATCGCGACGAGTTCGGCGTGCCCCTCTGGCTCCCGTTTGCCTTCCCTGGGATTGAGGCGGATACGCGAGTTCGGGTCCAGAAAGGCCTGACGCAGCCCCTCGGTTGTCACCTCTGACATCTTGATCCAGCAGGTGGCCGATTGATCTTCGAGGTCTTCAGGTTCGACGATGTCCTTCGCGTTGACGACCGCGATAGCGAGCCCATCCTCAGCGGGAGGGTCGCGCCGGTAGTCAGAATTCTTGTTCTCCACGATGTGCCTCTCAGCATGGGGCAAATCGGCAACGGAACCTGGAATCTGAATTGCCAACAGATCCTTACTCCGCCACGCTTGGATGCACGCCTGACCGGTAAGAACCTTGAGCAACCCTTTGTTGCTGGTCACGTGGGCAGCAATTGCGACACCACCCTGCTCGCGCACCTTTGCAAGAACCTCCACAAAGGTCTTGTCAGCCAACTTGATCGAGGGTTCCGTGTCGGTGATGCCAAACCCGCCGAGGTAGCGCCCGAGAAGACTGTCGTCGGTGTTGGGGGAATAGATACACAGAACGTGAATACCTTCACTCGACGACAGCTCGAAGCCAGGAAAGATGTGGATCCCATGCCCTTTAGCGGCGGCGCGGAACGCGCCGACGCCGCCGACGTGGTTATGGTCGGTGATGGCGAGTACGGAGACGCCTAGGTCCGACGCTTTCTGAACAATCGCCTCGGCGTGATCGACAACGTCACCGGACAGTGCGTTGCCTCGGTACGTAGAACCGTAGTGGCAAGGGTTCACCTGAAGCGCGCAACGATGAAATACCGCACCACTCGGGAGTTTCCTCGCCTTGGTGATCACATCATCGGCTGCCATGGGGCACCTCATGTTGGTACGGGGCGCTCACTCGAAACCTGTCATGCTAGGCCCGGACTGATTCCGGGAGTGTTTCAAAAGTAGTTGACAGTGGGGCGCGTAAGTGAGTGCTGAGAATAGTGATTTGCGATGTAACGTCGGAGGTTTTCGATTTGTTGCACCAAGGTTCTAAATTGTTCCATCTCGCGAATCGGTTTGAACTCTATTTCGGCTTCCTCGCACGCAACCGCGAACCAGCGATGCAGCTGATCTGAGGTACTCCACCTTGTAGCCCTTCTTCTGCAGCTTTTGGATGACGTTCTGGCTGATCTTTTGGTTTTTTCATTTTCAAAGGGAGGTTGATCCGTCCTCTCAAGCCGTCTTGGACATGGTTTCCCAAGCTGGCTATTGTTTTTGGGGAGATCCAAGTCTTGACCGAGATTGAGGATGGTTCTTTGTTTGGGTTTTCCATGACACGGTGGCATTCAAGAAGTGCTTAGCTGTAGAGCTTAACACCGGACTTGAGTGTACGAGGTTAGCGCGGACATACATGAGGGATTGGGGATTGGTTAGACATTGAAGTCACACTACACAAACTTCAAACAAAACAAGCATTTCTATAAACTTGGTTCTACCACAACATTCACGGTAGAACCAAGGAAACAGATACGTCTAAGCCAGATAGAGACCGTGCATAGATCACTCGAGCAGGTTACTGACGTCATTTGGCACGAGATGCACACGCGCTGAATGGGAAGCCGGCCACGGACCGAAGTGAAAGACCATCGCCTGCCGGTTGGGTGCCAGACCAAAGTCGTGCACTACTGAACCCGAGAAGACAGAGAAAAGACGACAGCCTGCCAAAGCAAATGATGATACTACACTATGGAAAGCAGGCATGGTTATAAGCCAAATTGGATCGTTACCCGCGACGCTGTACATGGGTGCGACTTGCGACTGTAACTGCCGCGCGATAATGCCCAATGGTGAGCGACTTACAGCGCCACTTTGGGCCTATTATTCTTCAGAGCAATATCATGAAGCAGTAAGAAAACTGACCCAGAAACTGAACGTTGCACCACGGACTTTGTCAAGTGCTCCGTCTGACGTGCAACATTGAACAGGCTTCGCGCAGACAGGATTTGCGGGTGAATCCCCCAAACCCGCCTCAAATGATCCGACTCGATGACCGTTTCACGGACATCCGCAAGCGACAACATTTTCGCTCCAGTATCAGTTGCACGCCAAGCCGAATACCCCGGTTTTCGGCGATGCGGAGTGGATCGGCGTGTGCTCCACATTCGGAAGGTCACACAGAAATGCTGGTCGATGCACAAGGCTCCATGACATGCCGACGATTCGTGATCAGGTGGCAAACATTCTGGAAGGTGGCTCGGGAGCTTTCATGCAACGCAAAAGAAAGGGAATCATCCATTAAGGTGAACGGCTACCCTCGTTGTAAAACAGCATTTTCCTGGAGTATCGCTTACATTAATCCCTAAACTTAGGAAACCTTTCAAATATTTCTGTCGTACATCTTGAGTCAACAAGTCTGAACGGAAGTGAATGCCCCTTGAAGAGGACACCGAGGCTTATCAATTTTTAAGGAAGACAGGGCTGGAAGAAGTGGAGGCTTTTAAGTTATTAAACATAATTAGAGAAATGGCGTCGACAAATATTATTGCTAGACTGGAGTCTAAGATAGAAGCCCAAACGAAGGCCATGAACACCGAGATGAAGGCACAGAATATGAGGTATAATCTATTGATTTGGATGATCGGAATTGGAGTTGTACTGCTCATTGCCTCTAATTTCCTTAATTGAAGGCATGGGCATGACCAAGGCGACCACACTCATCGCAGTAGCCCTTTTGCTTATGGCGGGGGTCGCCAACGGGCAATCAGTAGAAGAGTTACAAGCAAGAGCTGAAAGGGGAGACGCGGAGGCGCAGTACGAACTGGGCGAGGCCTGCGCCGGCGGTAGCGATATTCCCCAAAATTATAGACTCGCTGTCCAATGGTACAAGAAAGCCGCAGAGCAGGGACACGCCGAGGCCCAAGGTGATTTGGGTTGGGCCTATTACAACGGCAACGGCGTGGAACAAGATTACACAGAAGCCTATACATGGGCTAACTTGGCTAGGGTAGGGCTGCCCGAATTCAGCGTATCGCAGACATTTAACCAAAGTTTGATTAACATAACTTCTGGCTACCTGACGCAAGCCCAGATACAAAGGACATCGCACTGGTGCGCTTCAACAGGATCAAGGCACGCAGAGCGCAGAACCGCTAGCCAATTTATGGAAATTATCCATTTAGGTGAACGGTTGTTGAATGGGAGTATATGCAAAATTAGCTGCCAAAAACAAGTCTGGGATTCGGTGCCGCCAACCAAGCAACAAGAGATTCAAATCTGTCCAGTATGCTCGAATGCCATGAAGGCAAGCTCGTAGATTGCTTAGGCCTCTTGCGATTCTTCGGAGGCTTCTAGTCCAGCATTTTTCAGCAATTTGTCTCGAAGTTCGATAGCGAGGACTTGGCGAATATCTTCAGCCTTTACCCCTAGTTTGTAGGCAGCGTTCCGGATTGCTTGTCGTTCTTCGTTGCTGTACTGATCAGTACTTTCTACGTACTCGAAACAGAATCCTGGATTTCATAAGCATCCTTGCCTTCGACCTTCTCATTGAGAGTGTTCGCTACCCTCTCAACCCACGCTTGCGCTGTAATCTCTTCCGACACAGTTTTTCCAAGCTCGGTAAGTCGAAGCGGACTCTTGGAAATGACCAGAGGAATGCCAAAGCGAGAAAATACAATCTGACGAAGCTCGGTAAGCTCTTTCCCAATTCTTTCCAAATCTTTCCCAGTTCTTTCCAAAAGAATATCAACTCGCCCCTTCCATTTCCCCTCTTCTTCACTTTGGGAGCGGCTACTACTGCGCCACATACGGTAAGTTACAAGAGTCGCAAGACCAGCAAACATAGCTGATATCCCTGCGATGACAACCCCTGCGACAACCCAGCTATTCATATCAATATACCGTGAAGATCAGTTTGTCGATTGTCCTGTATACTACACGGATCGACTGAAAGTGTCAAAGCTGACCTCGCCATGATCGCTAATTCCAAGCAAAAAACGCTTTCAGATTAACACAAATGCGTAACAAATGTTGGAGAATGTGACGTAGCCGGAGGGAATTTCACCCTCCGGCTCTCACAGAACCGTGCGTGAGCCTCTCGACTCACACGGCTGGTATAGTAGGACTCTCCAGATCAGGTAGAGCTTACACGGTGCTATGTTTTTTGTAAATCTACATCAATAATAGGCTCTTCATAGCTGGGCTCTTTGATCTCGCTGCGATATCGGAAGTATTCCCGCGTTAGCTTAGAAAACCATCAACTCATGCGGCGCACAACAGGGGTTATAGAATCATTCGAGTCAGCAGGGCCAGGGCAGTAATTTTCATCTGTCCATCGGGAATACCCCTCCGAAGCCTGTATCTTGCTTGTCAGGCATTCAGTAGAACTATATCCGGCAGGAATGGAAGCCCCTGCTCCCAAAAGAAACGCGACACGTTTCATGGAGATTGGGGCATTAGAATTTTCTGGACGTTCTTGGCCGACAGAATGAAAGGAAACTGATTCCGTCTATCAGGATGCAATTGACAAGAAGAGGAGTCTTTCTGGGCTTCCGCGCTTCCATATACTCGGATCCAATCTGTTCACTTGTCCAGATTGAAATTATCCACCTTGAGCAGCTTTTTGGAGACTTGGCTCAGTGAAATACACATTTAGCACAGTATGGTAGGCTACGTAATTTCAGCGGATGGGGTGTTTGCGGTCAATGATAATTTGGATTCGACACCTTGAGGAACAGGAAACTCTATCCCCAACTCTCTCAAAAACTGAGAAGGTTCTTTCGAATAACCGAAATACTTCTCCGACCATGATAGTGTCAATGTATTCTGCACTCGTGTGATCGCCACGAAACAGATTCTGCGTTCTTCTTCCACCTCTACACTTCTAGGGCCTTTTTTTAACGCCCGGTATGATGGAAAAATTTCCTGTGCCATTCCGATCAGATAAACGTGCTTGAATTGGAGCCCCTTGGACTGGTGAACCGTCATGCACCGGATCGTGTTTTCCTCTATTGGGGGTACCTTCGAGGAAAGATCAAGCTGTTGCAGATAAGTATTCAGCGTCACACTGTCACCGTGCTCTCGGACGATTTCGCGATCAATGCTCCTCCACATCTCAGCTTCTTCGGCTATTAGATCTATTTGATCCTGGGTCTTCAATAATTTGCACCCGTCTTCAAAAACCCAGTCAATGATCTTACGGAAATCTAATCTATCAACGAGATTGGTGCGAATTAGATGTAATAGACCATCATCGTTTTGATCCCCGGCAACATGAATCCAAGCCCGCAAAAAGTCTCCGCCAACCAGTGTTGCCTCGGCATCAACTGCATGTGGATCAATTACCACACCAGTGAGGTGACGCCATTGTTGACAGAGCCTTCTCAGCACGATTTTGTCATGGCGCAAGTTGGTAAGCTTCAAAACCTCCACAATGACTCCTAATATCGGAGAATCAAAGTCGTTCTTTTTCTGAAACATAACCGCCTTATGCCCCGCATTACAAAGCTCTTCAACAGCAAGATAGAGTAGACGCCTTGTTCTTCCAAGCACAACACAGTCTGATGCATTCAGCCCACGTGATAGAATATCCTCTCCCACGAATGCAGCCTCCTCTGCGGCAGAACGACACCTTTTGATGCGGATCGGATCGGTCGTGGAGGGCCCCCTTTGGCGACGAGGCACTAATGTCTCTCTTTCCATGCGTCTGGAATTATACTCAATGAGACGGTTTGCATGATTTACGATCTCTGGTGGACAGCGGTAGCTTTCCGGGAATTGAATAATTTTCAATTCGTAATCACGACGCAAATCTGACAAACGCTGAATACTTGCTCCATTCCACTGATAGATGATTTGATCGTCATCGGCGACAACAAAGATATTGTGATGCCGGTCAGGGGCAATCAACCGAATAAGATCATACTGCGCCTTGTTTGTGTCTTGAAATTCGTCAATACAGAGATATGTCCAGCTCAGGCGAACGACCCGGGCTACCATTGGCTTTTCACGAAGTAATCGATTTGCAAAATAGATTAGACTCCCGAAGTCAAGACGGTTTGCTCTGATGAGTGCATCACAGTACTGAGTAAAGAGGGGTTGCAACCAAGGAGGTGTTGAGGGGAGCGGCGAAAAATTTCCATTCCCGCTGTAGGCTTCCGAGAAAAGCCGATCAATTAGGTGGAGGAGATGATTGGGATCCTCGGGTAGAGTATGCTGACCATTAGGAGAATTCCCAATTACTCCTTCAAGAATAGCAATTCGATCTTCTTTCTGAGTAAGGAGGCTAAAGTCCGGCCGAATGCCGATATGGCTTCCATGTTGTCCCAGGAGTTCCGACGCAAACCTGTGAAAAGTACACAAGCGGACGCGATTGGTGTTTTTTTTCAAGAACTGATCTACACGTTCCCGCATCTCCGTCGCGGCCTTATTCGTGAATGTCAGTGCTAAGACTGCCGCATGTTCGTTTACTTCCAGAATTCTGGCTACGCGTAGAGTGAGCACCCCCGTTTTTCCTGAACCTGGACAAGCCAATACTAGCAGTGGCCCAGTATCCCACTTTACTGCACAACGCTGATTCGCATTAAGATTCTCAAAATCAATCAATTTGATCACCCCGTGCTAAAGATATAGCCTTATCTAAAACGGAACGTATTTCCGGGGTCACTTTGCGGGCATTAGACCTTGTCCATTCTAAGGCAATGTCAGCTGCGGCTTTAGTTTTGCTCCTGTTTGGATAATGCTCGTAGTATTCCCCCCAGTACTCGGGATCATCTCGATTCTTCGTGATTTTTTCGAGATTCTGTTTAGGCATATAGCGCGAGTATACATCCTCAAAACCATTTTTCAGCAGGTGTATTTCAATGTTTGGGTATGGAAACGTATATCTATCTTCCTCTTTGGCACCATCTAGTCCCCGACGCAGTGTGGGTTCGACTTTTTCTCTCTGCTTGTCACTATCTCCAACACAATACCAGGCAATGCCAAGCGAATTGGCGGTCTTAACCATGATATTGATACCAGAATGCTGAAATTCAACTAGCCGAACGCCCTCTTTGTGAAGGTCCAGACCACACGCTCGTGCCGCCGCTTCGTACACCCATATCTCGGTCTGACCTTCCACAAGTAACCAACAGCGGGCAAATAGCAATTCGCCGCGAGTCCTTCGGATATGATAGTTGAATTTGTTAGTCTCTTCTGGTGACAGTAAATCATTACGGATATGGAATGCCTTGATTCCATCTGAGGTTCGAGCCAAACGGCGAATGTCACCCACATTCGTTTCGGCGATAAGCTCACCACTGTGGGTGGAGATCAGTCGTTGATTTGCAAAATTCTGAACCAGTTTCCAAAACATCCGTATCGCTGATGGATGCAGGTGAGCTTCCGGCTCCTCCAATGCTAGGATTGAGGTCCCCCCTTCCCGGCTTTCCAGAAAAGCAAAAAACAACATTAGAACTGCGAGGCTTTGTGTGCCCTCGCCATGTAGGGCGAGAGGGATTTTGGCGCCAGTAATTGCCCCGATTTGGATCTCAGCTTTGGAAAGTATTTCGAACGTACGACTTGGTACGGCTTCAATGGAGACCGGATCTTCACTTCCCAAGGGAATAAGAGACTGCAACTGGTGCAGCTGATCCTTCACTTGGTTAAAACTGGCATGCGACGATACAATGAGATTGTTTACTTCCTTGAGTCGTTCTTCAATTTCTGATTTCTTATCCTGGGAAAGTTGAGAATCCTTGAGAAAAGGTCGCCAAAACGGACCTTTCGCATCAAAGTGGCGGCTGGCATCCCGAAGTGCGCTAAGGTAGTAATACTGAAGTTCTTCCCGCAGTATCTGGATCCCGTCGTTACGTGCTTTGGACAACTCTATTTTACCTTGATCAAGAAACGACCATTGATGAGCGAATTCTCTGGTTGCTTGGTCATATTCGCAGGTAAGCCGTAAATGAACACGATTTGTGCCTACATCGTCTATTTGGAGAATCTTTGCACGGTTTAGGCTTATCTGTAGTTCTTTATCCCATGGTTCATCATACTGATCTGAAAATAATATTTCGATCGAAATCGGTTTAGCAGATGAAGGAGTAGCGTTCTCGTCGGGTAGATGAAAATCCATTTCGTTAAAAATGGCACGACGGGACCCAAGATGATAAAGGGCCAGTCTGAGAGCATCCAGCACCGAAGTTTTTCCGGTGTTGTTCTCGCCAATCAGGATGGTAACCCGACCAAGCTTGAGGTCAAGTCTCTTGATCCCTCGGAAATTTTGGATTCGAACTGAAACAATATTCATGCTGACCTGCCCCTTGCATAAGAACGCCTGGTCTCCCAAGGAAACTCGAGGATCCCCTGATAATCAGTCTCTGTAGAACTTTCAGGTATTACTCACAAAAACACCGCTCTTTTTGTGGGGCGATTTAAAAACTCAAAAATTCAGGGGGTATTATGCCCTAAATAATCACAGCCTTGGGGACTATCAGGTTACTTAACTTTATCTTTTTCGTGTGGTCTGAAGTTTACAATATCCTCAGTCAACCATACCGATCCTAGTATACCCAGGCCTGCCAGTTTGTTCCTTGTTCGGTTATTAACTACTGTCGCTGGAATGGTCTCCAGTTCAGTTATTGTCTCCTTGAATGGCGAGTGCAAATACATAAATAACAATTGCAGCGAATTACAGAGCGGCCTCGCAAAACCTTGTGGGTTCAGGATGTCAATCTGCGTTGATCAATAGCGGCTTCGTGTCGAATAAGAGACTGCCCGAAGACTACGGCGGTGCCTAGTATACAATAGGTATCAATGTTTGTCTCGTGGATCCAAAATTGCTTGATTTCAGTCGTTCTCGGTCTGCCATGAAATCAGAATACCTAGGTAAGCTATTTCCATCGGGAGCAATGGCAGCTCCAGGGGTCTTTTATGAAGATTTTTCAAGACTGTCCATAACCTAACTTTGCCATTTCATAGTGCAATAAAGTTGCGGATTTCTCCTGCATCCATGGTTGGACCATTTTTTCGGAAGTGATGGATTTTGAGATTTACCGGATTGATTGGGGTTGATTCAGGGCAGTTGCGTCCCTGTTTTTGTGATGTTCCACCACCTGTTTTGCTGCGATCTATCCCGTATTGGTTCCACTGGACGCAGCTCTGGTGGCTCCATCTGGAGTGCGTTGTCTCAACCGTTTTAAGGGGAGCACGCGTCATGCACCTGGAGGTTTTTGGCTCTCAGGTGGACTCGTCTGCTCCACATGCTCAGTCACGGTCCGGGTCGCATCTGGATCATACACAAATCCCAGACACGCAAAGAGCTTTACCCCACTCGGGGACAGATCCACCTCCGTGATCAGATACCGATCCTTGTTCTTGACCATCCGGGTCGTAATCCAACAAATCTTGTTCAACTGATCTCGGATCGTCACCCAACTATCATGAATCCCGTTTTGCTTGAGTTTGGTACGAACCAAATGGGCGGTATGGTACGCCAGTACCGTGATGAACAGATGTCTTTCAATGCGTTCATCCTTGCTGTGATAAATGGGTCGTAGGCCAAGATCCGACTTCATGACTCTGAACGTTTGCTCAATTTCGGTCAGTTGCTGGTAGGTCCGCACAACCGTTCCATCGGCCACCCGGTATGACTGGTCCGAAGCACATACCCGCCACTGGCCTGGGTTCGACTCGCTTGTGAAGCAAGCCGGGGCACGGTAACGGACGCGGCAAGCCTGGTTCCCTATTTCCAGAAAAACCAAATATGACGACACCTCCTTTCTGTGAAGTATGGTCGAAGACTGGACACGATGTGAAGGACCGAGATTGGATAGCCGTATCTCCCTTAAATCACCGGTCTGCGGGGATGAAAGTCACCGGATGCAGTCCAAGTGGCCAGCCCCCAATTGCAACTTGAGTCGTAATGGTATCCACCGCTGACTATTGTCCCCAAAACACGATTTATCCGGGTAATCGTATGCCTTTGTCCCGACCTTATCAGCCCGTCTCGTCCGTGCATACCTTCGTTACTCACTGGTATAGTGCTTGCTCAAAATAAAGGATTAACGCATTTTCTTTATTTTGAGAAAATGATAGTTAAGGTTCTTGCTTACTGATGCAGCTTGAAGGGGCTAAGTCTCGGGTAGGCGGTAAGGTCTTAATATCTTCTGTAGGGGAACGAGTGGAAGCGTATCTGCCGCCGCCTCTTCCGCCACACCCACCAGTCAATCTGGAAGCGTTATGCTTTAAGTTGGAGAGGGCAAATTTGGCGCTAGGACGGTTGGACGGCATGGCAGCAATTTTGACGGATATCCCAATTTCCCTGCACATATTCGTCAGGCAGGAGGTGCTATTTTCGTCGCAGATTGAAGGAATACAGTCATCGTTATCTGACCTGCTGCTCTTCGAAATTAACAGCGCACCTGGGATACCCCTGAATGACGTGCAGGAGGTATCGAACTACGTCGCAGCAATGAATCATGGCTTGGAGCGTATTGCTGGCGATTTTCCGTTGAGCCAGCGTTTGATGCGGGAAATGCACCAAATACTGCTTTCCAGAGGGCGTGGAAGCACAAAGTCCCCAGGAAACTTCAGACGGTCACAAAACTGGATTGGAGGTACACGCCCCGGGAATGCCCTGTACGTCCCTCCTCCTCCTGACTACGTCCCTGACCTGATGAGCAATTTGGAGCAGTTTATCCACACAGATCAACCAGGACTGACTACTCTGATAAAGTCTGGCCTTATGCATGTCCAGTTTGAAACGATTCACCCGTTCTTGGATGGAAATGGGCGTTTGGGCAGGCTGTTAATCACGCTATTTTTGTGTTCAAGCGGCCTTCTGCGGCATCCAATTCTCTATCTCAGCTTCTACTTCAAGACACACAAATCCTATTATTACGAACTGCTGCAGCGCGTGCGAACTCATGGCGATTGGGAAACATGGCTCGAGTTCTTTCTGGATGGCGTCATCAGTACTTCTGAACATGCTACTGAAACTGCTCGAAAGATTCTTCGCCTGTTTGACGAAGACCACAAGAGGATAAAGCAGTCGAAGAAACGTGCGGCATCGGCGCTGCTGGTACATCAGATATTCCAAGAACGCCCACTACTTCCGGTGCCGTATGCCGCCAAGAATGCCGGCATTTCATTGCCGACAGCATACAGTGCAATCAGGCACCTTCAAGACATGGGCATCGTAAGGGAAATAACGGGTAAGAAGAAGAATCGCATCTTCGTCTATCACGAATACTGGCAGATCCTGAACAAGGAAATTGAATCTGCCGCATAGATTATTCTGGCTTGTGATTCAGATCATGACCTCTTTCTCGCCTTCCGTAGATATGGTCGCTACCTGCCCACAATTCCGGTCAATCCCCACAGCAACGCCATTGTCCTCTATTTGAGGTACATCGATCTTGTAGCAGGGGATGGCATACCACCTGCCTGCCTTTTTCTGAGCCACGGCTTTGACGGGCACGCCGTCAGGATACGGGTCGCCACTTGCGGCGAATCTCCATGTAACCAACCTTCGGGATATACACTAATTGTCCCGAACCTTGCATTGTCCGGGCTCGTCAAAGAGGGCGTGCTACCATGCCTGGAATGGAAATTCCGCCTGCCCCTACCCTCTTTGAAGAACACCTTCCAGGCGTCTGCCTGGTATTTCAGAGTGTAGCGAACCACCTTGAATGAGTATTCAGGTAGCCCTCCAATACTGCGACGCAACTCCGTGAATCGTTTTCCCAGCGAGACAAAGCTTATCGAGGGCGGTTGATCACCACCTCTCTCGCTTTCTCATAAGCCTCTTTCTGTTGTGCCAGCATCACATTCCATACAAACCTGTATGTCCCTGCCAAACCCGCAAGCTTCTTCGCCTTGCCCCGGCTACCAGGCAACAACCTGTACGGATGTTGCATAGGTACCAGCCGTTCCGTTCATAAACAAACGGCACAATATTTGACCGCCAGAAAACAGTCATGGCATAACTGCTATTGATGTTATGTTGATCACAGGGTCATTTGCGCCTATACCGTCTTTGTTTGCGATCATTCTGAATGAATCGGGCGGCAACTCGGGTTCTCTGTGTTCCTACTTTCCATCTCCATTGTATGATATATTTCTGGAAGCTTTTACTTCTACTTCTGCTGTTGACTAAACCGGAATTCGTAGTAGCACAGAGCTTCTCGGTCAACGGCTATGTAGAGGACTCGGTGAGCGGTGAGCGGATCCCACGTGTGAATCTGTACCTCGTTGCTGAAAGAGCAGGGACAAGCACGAACGATTTTGGATATTTCAACCTGAACGTGCGTCCCGGGTCCACTAAAGTGTCGGTAAGCCATGTTGCGTATGCATCCCAAATGTTGGAATTGTCCGTACAATCCGATACTACGTTAGTCATTCTACTGGAGCCTCATGTTGCTACCCTTGACTCCATAATCGTAACAACAGGGCTCACGGGCATGGACGAGGGCTTACAAATGAGCCGACACAACCTGTCCGCGACTCAAATTGAAGCCCTGCCAGCCGTCCTTGGAGAGGCAGATGTGATCAAAGCTCTCCAATTGCTGCCGGGAGCCAAACCGGGGCGTGAAGGATTCAGTGGACTTCATGTACGTGGGGGTAAAACGGATCAAAACCTGATATTACTTGACGGACTGCCACTCTATAATCCGAACCATGTGTTGGGGCTATTCAGTGTTTTCAATCCCTCAGCTCTGAAACAGATAGAATTGATCAAGGGCGGATTCCCCGCCCGGTATGGCGGCCGCCTCTCTTCGGTAATTCGGCTAACCATGAAAGAGGGTAATCTGAACCGGTTTGGTGGTGAGGGCAAGATGGGGCTTCTTACCTCGCGATTGATGGTCGAAGGCCCCATTGTTCGAGATCGGGCCTCTTTTATCGTTTCCGCGCGTCGAACCTTCCTGGACCAGATTACCCGATGGTTTCAACCTGGAGAAGAGCAAACTGGTGTGTACTTTTATGACCTGAATTTTAAGGCCAATTACATTGTCTCCAAAAGGGATCGAATTTACCTGAGCGGCTATTTGGGAGGAGATGCCTATACGCACCGTACTCGTCCCCGTTCAGAAAATCCGACCAGAGATGAGACAAAATTCAGTGTAGGCTGGCGTAACCGACTGGTTTCTTTGCGATGGAACCGCCTCGTGAGTGATCACATGTTTGTCAGTCTGACGACGGGTATAGTCGGGTATGATATTGTGAACCGATTTACTTCGCGATATGGCACTACGTCTGATTTAACAGAAACTTACCGTACAACCTGGAAATCCTCAGTACTGGACTATACTGTCCGCGTGGACGCCGAGTACAAGCCCAGCCTGCGCCATTATTTTCGCTTCGGAGCTGAGGCCACATCACACCTGTTCATTCCGTCTTCCACGCGTGAGACTATTACGAGTCAGGAGGATTCAGAATCCACCTCAGAAGTACGCCCATCCTCACGTTTCGTAACCGGAGATTTTGCTGTGTATGCGGAAGATGATATTTATCTCCCTTGGGATGTACTTCTGAATCTTGGTTTGCGCTTTTCGGGTGGTCGAAGCGAGGGGCGTAGGGTAGGAATCCTTGAGCCGCGGACAAGCCTAAATGTGCCGCTGACGGACCGTATAGTTGCGAAAGCATCATACGCTTTCATGCAACAATATATGCACCTGCTGACGGGAACAGGGAGCTCGCTTTTCCGAGAGATCTGGATTCCTTTCATGCCGGGGCTAGACCCTCAAAAAAGCTCACAAATCGCCATTGGTATGACATACCGCCTTCCAAGGCAGCATGTCGGTATCACTTTGGAAGGGTACTATAAACATTTGGGAAACCAGATTGAATACCGACCTGACGTACTCCCGTATCAGGCCACCGTGGTGGGCTGGCCCTCTGTTGTTGAGCGCGGTCAAGGTACAGCATACGGCATGGAACTCTTGGTGCGGCGGCAGCAGCGACGCTTGCGTGGCTGGATCAGCTACACTTGGAGCCAGTCCAGGCGATTATACCCAGGATTGAATAGTGGTCGATCCTATCCCGACGGGTACGATCGTAGGCACGACTTCTCGCTGGTCAGTCAATACCAACTCACCGAATATACCTTACTTTCGGCTTCTTGGGTGTATAGTAGCGGGTATCCTATCTGGCTGCCAGCGGGGCGGTACTTTGACCGCATACACCATGAGGAGTGGCTTGAGTACGCTTCAATCAATAGTGCTCGCGTTCCCTCAACCCATCGACTCGACTTAACCGCGCAGTTCACAAAGCAAATTAAATGGGGCAAACGCACAGCCAGACTTGGCCTCTTTAATGTGTACAATCGGCGTAACCCCATGTATGTCTATCCACAGATAGACCCCAACGGAACCATCCGATGGAAACGGCTGACCCTGTTGCAATTGGTTCCAGACTTTTCCTATGGAATCCGATTCTGATGAAGCATTGGAGTATCATGGTGGCGGCTGTTTTCTCCTGGCATTGCGCCGTCCCTGTTGAGCTAGAATTCGAAGCAGACTTTGCACCTAAGGCGGTGGTTAATGCAGAGTTTACCCCAGATAGTATTTGGACTGTACTACTCAGTCGCAGTGTTGCCTACACCGATAGCGTAGACTGGGACCAGCAGGTACTGACCAATGCCTCGGTCAGAATCCATGATCCGGAGGGATTCGTGAATTCCCTGACTCATGTGGGCCAAGGAATCTATCAATCATCCTTCGAACATACTCCAATAGCAGATACTCGATATACTATCGTTGTAACCGCTCCTGGATTGCCAGAAGCCCGCGCATCCTCTATGGCCCGTTCCGTTGAAGCGGCACTCGTAGATATCCGTGAATTCTCCTCCACCGATACCACCAAACGTTCATTCCGGGTACGTATTCGTATCGAAGATCAACCAGGTCAGGATTACTATAGCCTGGACTTAGATTACCTTCAACCACTTTGCGACGAAGAAGGAAGATCACGGGTCAATCAGGTTGAAGGAGGAGGTACGCGCTACCATTTTGTGAGATTTGATTCAGACTTTTCTGAAATGCGCGAGACAGTGGCGGATGTGAATGATCCAAGCCTTCTTCCGACGGCTGAAGGGGGGTATTACAATGGTGAGGCGTACTTCTCAGATCATTCATTCGAGGGGGACTCCAAGTTGATTGAACTAACGATGAACCTGCCGCACTATGATGCTCTTGCCCCGCATATCCGAATTTCCGTGACAAATTGGAGCAAAGAATTATGGTCCTATGCCGAATATCGGGTTTTGGTGTTTCCTTTTGACCCGAATTTTTTCGAGGAAGCCCCAAAGGTGATCTACTCCAATGTTAGTGGGGGATTGGGCGTCTTCGGGGGCATAAACTATGAATACTTGCGGTTTGACCATAATGGTAATTCATGGGACGAGGGGGCGTTGAACGTAGGTACTATACAACCCTGTGTTCAGTAATACATCTCATCAACCAAACAGGTCAGTTCTATTGACCCAATCTACAAGTCATTGACTGCATGGTCGTTCTTTTTACGATCCTTCTGGGGTTGGGCCAGCTAAACCCATCCTGCCTGTCCGACTGCGTTGTGCAGGCAGCACCAGCCACCAGTCTCATTCTGGTTGATGGAGTCTTGGATGAAGAGGATTGGCCGCAAGCCACGCCAGCGATGTCCTTCCTTCAGGCTACCCCCGAAGAGGGTCAACTGACTACATACAAAACCCAGGTGCGCATCCTGCACGACCAAAGGATTCTATATGTGGGCACAACCCTGCATGATCCAGCGCCGCATCGGATACGACGGACACTTGGGCGCCGTGACCGATTCAATAACGCAGACTGGTTCTCCATCGCGTTGGATGCCAATAATGATCAGCAGACGGCTTTTCATTTTGCGGTCAATGCAGCAGGCGTGCGCGTGGAGGGATTTCAGGTTGACGGTACAGCACCCAGCGAATGGTCTGTTAGTGATGTCTCGGGGGCAGAACTCCTCCAGTTTAATCCAGACTGGGATGCCGAATGGACTGCAAAGGTAAGGGTGGACAGCGTGGGATGGACTGTGGAGATGGCTATCCCAATTTCCCTGCTCGGGATCACAAGTGTTCGTGAACGAAACTGGGGCATCAATTTTCGTCGTTGGATCGCTCGTGCAGCCGAACTCAGCGAATGGGCCTTGGTACCGCTCCAAGAGCGCAATGGAGGCACGGTATCCCGATTTGGAACGTTGCATCTGGTGCAACCAATCCAGCCAGCCATTCACCGTTATGGCTATATGTATACATTGGTGCCAAATTATAAGGATCTGGGAGATGAGCGGTCAATGACAATCCCCGTTCCGGGTGCGGATGGTGGACTTGCACTAGGTCGTAGAGTTCTTTTGCAAGCAAGCGTGAGCCCTAAATTCTATCCAGAGGACATTCATGAATACATCAACGACTTCTTTCTACCCAGTTTTAACACTCCGCAGTACCATCGACTCTTTCCCACGAGCCGCCAGTTGATCGCCTTCACGCCCTCTGGCTCAAATCTACTGTTTGACCGCTTGACCGGGGTACAATCATGTAGGGATTTGTTGGTGGGTGGCACATCTCTGCATGGCCGACTTCCTGGCAGAGTTACGGTAGCTGGTATAGGGAGGGTCTATCTCCCACAAAGCAGTTCCTATATACCAACGGGGTTCACGGGTCGCATCCAAAAAGATATTGGAGCAGAATCACGGATCGGTTTTTCAGGAACCATGGAGCCGGTCAATCCCGAGAGTAATCAGAGTACGAACCCTCTCGAGGGGGTAGTATCCGCAGCTTCGATGGATTGGGACTTCCGTAACCAACATAACTCAGCACGTTGGACCGGTCAAGTAGGTGTATCCCAAATCAAGAACAGGAATCCCTGCGAAGACGATCCTTTAAGATCTCAGTCAGATCAAGACCACCTTCCCTCTGAAGTTTATAACGGGGTTGCGACTCGAGTTGAATACGGGCAACTGGGTAAAGCCTATAACTGGTTTGCCCGCATAAAAATAATACACCCGGACTTTGTTGCACCTCCGATTTATCAACGACTCCTTCCAGATCGGATTGAGGTTACCGCAGGTTTTCGGCATGCGCGTGTCAGGGGATCTGGAATCATCAAAAAAGGACAATTTAATGTAGCCCTTTCTCAATGGCGCCAGTATTCGAATTTCAACCCAGAAGAAACCATACTTACTGGTCAGGCAGCTGCATTAACGTCCAAGTATAACGTGGTGTCTTTGGCAATACATGCAGGCATCCAGTCATCAGGGGATATACGTTTTGGAGCAGATGCCTCTGCATCCACAGATATTCGCCGAAGATTGGCCCTTACCCCTCGGATGGGGCTTACCTGGATTAAAAATGGCCTACGAATTTCACATGGATCTATGAACCTTAAGGGAAGCCTGGGAGCTCGGCTCACACTGGATGTGCAGATCATGGCTACTCATGCCTCTGGGAATATGGATTCGCAAACATGGCTGTCTGAATTCTTGGCACGTGAGCCAACATTTACCACACAGCGTGACGATATGCATCCCTTGGTTCAATGCCATTCCAGCTTCGGAGTAGATGATACCCGCGCCAAAACGTCCAATTGCGTTCGGGCCCATGCTTTTGCCAGTGTCGGATTATTCCGTACACTAGACTTTGAAATTGGGGTCCACGCGCTGGGAATTGGCACGACAGACCACTTGAACCGACAGGTTATCGCAGATGCGCGTACAGACTTGGTTGGGGAACTTAGATGGGAGTTCAAGCCGGGGGCAGTTTTCAGACTTGGAGCGAATCTGGGAAAATATATACGTGGTGATATTAACGCCCCAGATTGGAAACATATATTTGACTTACTCACTGCTCCTATAGATATAAAGAACCGCAATTACCATCTGCTTAGCTTCTCAATCGCTCGCCGATGGCAACGCTGATTCCCCCAATGCACACTAGGAGGGGCTGCGTTTTGGCACTTCATGTAAGGGCGAGGAAGCGCTCACGGCCTGCCGAGGATCTCACTGAGAGTAAGAAGAGCGGAAATCTGTGCTAGAATTCTTGGATTTTTCCAACGGTCTCAGAGGAACTGGACGTGTACTCAGCCTATGAATAGATTAGCCGACAAACGGATTGGGCTGTGCGCGGGAAGCGGTTAAGGGATCCTTGTAGTACATAAGCTTATCTGCAACTACAGGCTGAAACGGGCGCACCAGCAACAATTGGCGGGCAGGATGAAGCCTTCGCAGTTCGTCGGGTTTCAGAAGGGGACGATTACTCTCTTCATAACCTGCACGCATCCGACCAAGTTTTCGCCCATCATCCTTGTTCAATCTGCGCTGCCAGATTGACATTTCTCCGAGAAGCTGCGTAATCTTTTGGCTAGTGAATGGATCCTGAATTGCAAAGGCCTGAATAACCTCACAGTTGGCCAGGAAGCTCTCCCATTCACGATGATACTCACGCTTAAGCTGTGCCAGATCCTGCAGGATTAGCCACATGGTCAAGCCATAGCCACCCCCCAGGGATACAGCCTCCTTGATGTTTTGCATGTAGCCCAGGTTAGCAAACTCATCCAGCAGGAACACCACACGCTGGTTCACTCTTGGCTTTTTTGCGGCATTATGCGTGCACGCGTAGTAGCAACTGCTGATCATCAAGCGCAGCCAGGGCGCGAATGTGCTCAAATATTCCCGAGGAAGAACAATATATACGGTCATCTTTCCTTTGCGCAAATCTCCTAGATCACAATTTGTGCTCGTGAGTACATCCTGCATCCGGGGACTGGTAAGAAAATGCGTGTGACTCTGCACCGTCGAAAAAACACCACTGCGTTCACGATCAGACTTTTGCTCAATACGATAAGCGCCTTCCTGCACCTGAAAAAATTGGCTCTTTTTCATTGCGTCCAATGTTTTCTCCATCCCCTCACTGCCCTGTGTCAGAAGCTGGCGCACTTTGATCAGATGCCGCTCATTCGCGAGCGTTTCATCGCTCGCAACATATAGAATGAAGCTGAACAGCAATCCTTTCGCCTCCAACTTCCAGTGAGATTCTTCTGCCTGATGCCCTCGGCCGATGATCATGTCCGCGAGCATCATGGCAGTTTCCACATAATCTTTGCCCTTGAGGTCAATAAAATCCATAGGGTTGAGTGCAGCCGTCCGGGAATCCTCTTTCTTCGTAAGGTCGAACGGATCAAGTGCTACGATTTTTTGCCCCAAGTGGTCTCTCCGCCAAGCGGCGGTTACTGCGTAGTTCTCTCCCTTTGGGTCAGTAACAAGTATGCTGCCTCTATAATTCAGAAGATTGGGCATTACTGTTCCGACACCCTTTCCGCTGCGTGTTGCCGCTATCGTGATCAGATGTCCATCACCATCATACCGCAAATACTCGGTGTCACTCTTCCCAAGAAGGAGTCCTTCAGTTGGTTTTTTGAGTGCCTGTGCATTTCCCCATCTTGTGGAGCCCTTGGCCAGAGAGAGTTGCTCGGTGGCTCGCATAATGATCCCGCGCACCAGCAGTATACCGACAAGACTGCCGATAAACAAAGCAACCAGCGTTGTCCCCATGAGGTCAGGAGCATCCAGAGCATGTGCAAGCGCATATACAGCATGATGCGGGCTATGAACCGGGACGGCGCCTATGATGCAGAGCACTGCTATGAGCGGTATGAGAACTGGCCGCATTGTGGGACGAAGCAGCCAAGGGGCTGCGAGTCCTGCTAGGCTCAGGAGTATCGGCCGGGAGGCTTCATAAGGCAGAAGAGGAACAACGGCGGGTGGCCCCCACACCAGCGTCATGACCGCAAGTGTGACCTGCAGACTCACAAGCGGGAAGAGGACCAAAATGAGTAGGGCCCTCCGCGTCCCCAGGGCACTTGGTGCGGACCAGCCATAAAGACGCTCCTGCATGCTCCTATTCCGTGTATCGAGCTGTAAAAGTCATGTCTTTGGATACATATACGAGAAAACTGTATCCCGGACGAAGAATGAGTACTGGCTGGCGGTCTCTGCCGCGCTCCAGTTTCCCTGACGCCGCGCGAGAGAGTTCAAGAGCGATTGAACCACCAGCCAGACCGCCGGCTGTTGTCGCCGTGGCAAGAGAGGCTGAGGTTCCAACCAGCGCCAAGAGTGCTGCACTGCCAAATCGCTGAAATCGATATCGTTTTATTTCGTCCTGTAAGCCGCCCTCACCACTATAATCCAGCGCAGGAAGATTAGGCAGGTCGCGTGTTTCTCCACTGGGGAAGATCATACGGTTCCATACAACAATGGCCCTCGGCTCCTCTCCTGCAAGCATTCCTTCCATAGCACCAATTAACTGTGTGCCTGGCGGGATTAACACATGCTGCAGCCTTTTCGAATCCCTGACCGGCCGTGTGACCCGGGCCATGACTGGGCCTGGGCGGCCAGTATGTATACCCGTTTCGAGAGCAACCTCTATGACACTACCCTCCAGGAGCACGAGTTCCTGGCCGCGCTCAGTGGTATCCACGGAATCCTGCGGACTGTTTTCAATCCCGGAACCGGCAACGTGCAGGATTCCGCGTGCACGTCGTGCCTCCTCGTACCTGGACTTGCGCTCATTTAAACGCTCCGGGTGCGTAACCTCTGACGGCTCCCATGGGGTTCGCCTCGGCGCACTCGGCTCGACCGGTGCCAGCTTCAGTACATCCGCGGCCGGTAACGGCGCGAGATCATAGCTCGTAGGAGGTTCTGATGTTCTTTGTCGGCTGCTGAAAAACAAAACAAGTAAAACCCCGGCCAGGCTCAGCACCAACGCCAAAATATTGCGTCGTGATAGACGTGCAACAGGCGTCGGATCTACAAATTCAGAAGCTTCATTCTCGGGTTCTATCAGTTCCTTGATCATTCGAATGGTGCTCTATAGATGTGCAATGCAAGCTGGGTGTGTCGCTTTTTTCTGAACAATCCCTTGCGTGCAATACCACCTGTGATGAGCCGAGCTTGCTCAAAAAGTCCATCTACTATGAAGTAGCCGTCACGTACTACGTAATCGGCCACACGCTCTGCGCCGCGTACCCCAATGCTGAGGAGTGGCTGATCCTGGGTGTAAGCACTGGCCGGGATCCGTATATACACACGCTCACCATCATCAAAGACCGCCGTAGGCAGCCACGGAAATCCCTTTTCTGCCCGCCAGGTATAGCGGTGGTTCAGGGCCTGAAGAGACAAGCCTCCCGGAGTATCTGTCTGCTCACGTGGGCGTACAGATGCGAATTTGTGCGCAACAGGGTAGTAAAAACGTATATGACGCGTATACTGGCGCTGGGGGTTGTACTGGTCGTTCGGTTTGGTGTACGGTGGACTATCAAGCGTGATGTGATACACACGCCGATCCGTTGAAATAATCAGATTGGTCGTAATATTATGGTCAATCGGCTTAACAGAAACGATCGCCGTCCCGGCTCCTGCACCTGTCGCAGTGTGATCAATCAACCATCTCTGATCATCACCAGCAATAATGCTGATGAGACTTTCACCGGGCTGGAGCTCTATGATGCAAGCCCGGAGTACCGTGCAGGTCAATACCGGCTGGTAGACCCCGTACGGATAGATGAGTACGTCTGATTGTCGAAGTACATCAGCCCGTCCCCCGGTGTTGAATTTGGAAACCTGTGCGTCAATGGCCGACTGAACCGATCCAGACACGTTTACGATCCGTTCCGGCGCAGGCTGCTGCGCGTGCACCAGAACGCTGCCAAACATGGCAACTGTAAGAAAAATGATTCGCTGCACTTGACTCTACCTGATATGCTGTACTAATCGTACGCATACGAATTGCTGTTGCAACCAGGATCCTGTTACGGACCAGGCAAGATTTGGGAATCATATACAGTCGAAATGTCATCGGAAGCGTATGTCTGAGGACGCACGGTAACCTGCTGCGTTCCAGATTAATAAAGAGCCATGCATTGCCGACTTGAACCCGTCAAAGCAGCCGCCAAAACTATTAATATTCTCAACCGGGAATGCCGCAGTAAATAGCGGTTGCCAACGCAATTTACTTCTCTCTTGGAGGATTTGACCTATCCCCGAAGACATCAAAAAATGAGGTTTCCTACGAAAAAGCAAAAAACCGAAAATACGTGGTTCTCTGTTAGGCATTATTCAATAATTTTCTCAATCACAGCACGTTCTGCGGCAGAGAGTTTTGACCATTCCGTCAATACCTTACCCCCCAGTGTACAGGCATTGCCGGAGTGCTTGACCCGAGGCTGCAGAAATGCGAATATGAGTGCACCCATCACCATACCCCACAACATGGCACCCGCTTTTCTCCAAGGTTGCTGCTGCATTTCCAGCAGCAGCTTTGTCTGGCGTGTACAGGACTGTAGCTCCTCCTGATTTTTCTCTAATGTTGTAATGACCGGCGCCAGTTCCTTACGGATATGCGCTGTCGTGGCGTTTGCCGTGCGCTCGCGCAGGCTAAGTGGTTCAGCGCCCGAGGTCTCTCCGCTGCTGTTCATCGTTGGCCAACGTTCTGAGCGAATCATAGACCGCCCGGGTTAATCTGGTCTTTAATCCACCCGTCTGGGCATCCAAACGAATGAACTCCTTTACCAGTGTGCGCTTGCTTGAAGCCGTCAAGTCCTTCGACATGACCTGTCCGAGCCTCTGGATGCTATGGTCGAGGGAGCACTTCTCTGCACTACTCCATGGCGCATTGAACCGCGCCTCCAGTTTGCGCAGAGATGCATCTCTGGCAACGCTGCTGCACTTGGCGTATTCGTGACCGTCGGTTACCACGAGACCAGTACCACGGGGAATAAGCTTCAACCCATGCCCCTCGAGTCGTGTATGTAGATCTTTCCAGCTCTGAGCAGCATCAAAATCCGCCTCCGCTGCATCACGAACAAGTAGTTGGAAGGGTATTTCTCCCCTTGACTGTGTAGCCTTGAGAGCCCGCTTTGAAAGGGATTCTCTAGGGTCGGGGGCGCTTTGTCCGGGCAGCTGATACTGATGGCCTGGTGTTTCGCGGAAATTCATTTCGCGTTCGGTCTTGCGCAGCGTCTCCTGAATTTCACGGTAGAAGAATGTCTGCCGACGGGGGATGCGCGTTATCGGGTGCACACGATTCGCCATGACATGAAGATGTGCATAGTGCTCATCTCCATGCGCAACGAGCATTGCCTGGTGCTCGTTCAGTTTGAGCGATGCCAGTATACGATCCGATACTTCTGTCATTTGGGCCCTGGAAGGATTATCCTCCGGTGCCCAGGAAACAGATAAGTGCAGGCACGGGCGTTTGACACGGAGGCTACCCGCCGCAACTAACGTCATTTCCCGGGAGGCGACGCTAAGATTATCGTCAGAGACAACGTTGCGTGCTTCGATCCAGGCAACGCGTACCTGATCTTCCCGATGAGACTTTGGGGTTTCCAGATAGCGGGCAACACCGCGAAAACTATGAACAAATCTACTTCTACAGATCATCTAATAACCTCGCAAAATGTCTGTATCCTGCATAAATCCAACCACGCTACCTGGAAATCGTCTGTGCAATCAAAAGCTTTATCTGCTCCAGGATTTCCTGTATCTGCTGCTTCTCTGAACCATCCGACTGTATCTTTCGAAGCTGGAGTGCAACAGACACCCACTCACGTGCGAGAATCTCTTCGGTGCTTCGCTGGGGGTTTATTCCTATTCCCCGCAAAAATACAGGAATACTTACGCCCAAAGCTTGCGCTCTGCGCTCCAACGCTCGTTTCTCGTCTGTTGTCATCCGTACTGAAACTCTGATTGAGCGCCTCCGCTTATCCATGATCTGATGTACACGTTCTGGTCGCAGGGAATACTGGCTGATTGAAGCGCACGAACTGCTGCATCCGGGCAAGCACCGGAGCTGACCTGATTGACAGGCGAAGGCTAACAATTACATCAAAAACCGTCAGGCCTTTAGGACTCATTTACATGCTGGTTACAGTGTACTGACCTGCGTTAGGGTGTAGTCCATGATGTAGATGCCCAATGGATTACTACTGAGCACATCTTCGTCTTCGGCAGGCTCAACACGAACCTGGAAATGACCTTCATAAGACGATACGCTTTCCTCATGCCCGATCCTGGTAAGCTCCCGCCAGGATACCCGATAGAGTATGCCCTCACCGGGCACTTTCAGGACGCTGCTGATCTCCTCCACGTAGCGCGTATCTCCACGCTGGAGCATGCGCTCCAGGTTTTCACGATCACGCTCCAGATCGGTTACAAGGGTCTTCGCTGCACGACCATGTACATGTGTGTGTGCATCCTGCAGACGCACGTTCAGCAGACGGGTGTCGGTAGGTACCGTTCGCAAGTTGTGCACAAAGCGGCGCAGAACAGCGGTAATTGCCCGTTCGGGGATATCACGTACAGAGAGCCGCCCTGCTGCACGCATCTCCCCCAATGCATCCAACTCCACTACATAAGGCACCACCTTGTGTTGAGAAGCCAGATACACGTAACCTACGGTCAGGACAAGATTCAATAACAATGCAATGAATGCGACTGATTGCCATGAGCGCTTGCCTCTTGCAAGGTCGCCGAAAAGCCGCTCGAAAGCGTATCGTCCATCCAAATAAGGATGTCCCTCCTGTGCCATTACAGACGCTCCAGTGCTTTTTTGAAGTTTATGGTAAGGCCTTGGCTAAGCTGCGTTGCAATCCGCCCCGGCATGTATAACCCCAATCCTGCCAGTAGAATGGCTACCGCCGTAGTTGACCACAGAAACCCCAGCCGCGAAGAAACCGCATTAGCTGCCCCGCCGGGATTACCGGAAAAAAGCTGCTCGAAGGATTCCAACCACAGATTGTCATAGGATTGCAGCAGTGCAACCATATCGTCACCGATTGATGCGGCGACGCTCGCTATCAGAATGATGAAAAATAGCTTGACTCCGACGTAAACCACGTATTTCAGGTATCCTTCACCGAGCGGAGCCGTCCCTCGAAAAGCCATGAATCCAACAAATAAGAGCCCTCCTGTCACAACTACATAGCTCTCTATCATGGCAACAAGAAGATGTGCCGCAAGCGCCACGAAACATAAAAGCATAATGAGCCCAGGGATCACGGCAAGAGAGGTCACAAGGTCAGAAACCAATCCCACAGACTGCATCACACTCAGCAACATGCTCAGTCCAATGTTCAGGAGATGGGTTGGTGACAGGTGTGTAACATTGCTTCCACCAATGTAGACTGCAGTTTCTCCAAATCCCTGGACAATCATGGGCAACCACCTGTGGTAGGTGGAAAGGAGCCCGAGCACAAACGCCAGTAGCCCGATCTTGAGTGCGAACTGGCTGATAAGATCTCCGCCCTGTTTATTGCGCCCAATCCAGACCATATAACCGGTCACGACAATCTCCAAGAGTGCAAGACTAAGAAAGAGCGTCTGCGCTGCATCCAGTGCACGGGTAAGCCACGCCTCTGTTGTGAGTCGAAAGATCTCCTGTGCACAATCGAAAAACATCGTGGGTGCACAGCCTTGCATGGCCTGTTGTACCTGCATGAATCGTGGGCTACTTCCTCGAAGGGCACGGTGCGAAGACCAATCTGAATGGCGTCCGATCTATTGCACCGTGCCCCTCCAGGAAGTGATCTGTTATGGATGGTTGGGCATTTTGAGGAAGCGTTTGACCCTGTACTGATTGGGATTACCCAACCATTCTGCCCCTCCAACAAAAGCATCATAGCGCATGCGCTCCTGTGCTTCCTGGCTGACAGCATCCGCAGCACGGACTGCCTCCATGTTGGTAAGCGTCATTAAAGCCTGGCGGTTGAGCAACAGCTCACGAGCATGCATGATCTGAAGGTTAGCCTGCACATCGCGCATTTGCTGTGGCTCTTTAGCGCGCTGGATCTCAGTCTTGAAGCGTTCAAGCTCTTCGTGGGCCTGTGCTAAAGATGCACTGTGGGCCTGCAGGGACGCGAGTGTGCCCTGCATTGTGGCCATAGTTTTCTCGTCTGCATCCCGCTGGGACTGCAGCGGGTTTGGCGGATCTTCATACATCAGAAAAGCGTCTTCCAATGCTCCGGGATTACTCCAGGTAATGCTGCCCGGGACCTGATACGCCTGCTGAATATGATCAACCTGGGTACCCAATGATTTGGATGGAATGATGCCCCGCTTTGCCAATGCACGCTCATACCGGCGCAGGTGGCTCTCTGCATTATGCCTGATTTCTTCTGCCAGAGCAACCTCCTTCAATAACAGGTCCACCTGATTACGCAATTCAATCACTGTAGCAGCTGCCTGCGCCAAGGAGGCCACATCGACAACGGGGATCTGTGCACGTGCCACGGTTGCACTCGCAACGACCAAAAGAGATAGAATGAGTCTTTTCATCAGCTCAGTATTGTATGTGGTTAAGAAAATCCTCTCCATGCTCACGCATTGCCGATCGTATTTGAGCACGGGATACTTCGGCGCTCATACCGGGCAGCGGCATGAGTAACGTGCGCGCAACCCGCCCAAGATTGAGCTCGAAGAGTCGACTGCCCTGGGGGCTCTTGTAGAGGTAATCACACTTTGGTTTTGCCGAAGCAATGACCTCGATTGCACGCGCACTTAGGTCCAGCGCACGATACATTGATGTACCCTCTGGAGTCCGTGCCTCCGGGTTCGGCAGAATAATCTTCGTTGGGCATGACTCTGTGATCAGAGCAGCATTAGGCAGCATCGCAATCTGTGCGGGAGAGTGCGCGACCAAAAGGACCGCTGCATTACGTTTGCGAAGCGTCAGGAGCCAAGCCTTGATTCGCTCTGCGAAGCGTGACCGCAGTAACGCGGCCCAGGCTTCCTCAATTATGATGAGAGTCGGGTTGCCATCTAGTTTGCGTTCGATGGTGCGGAACAGTGCCAGAAGCAGCGGCACAACGACCGCGTCGCCCTGATCAAGTACATGACCCAGTTCGTAGACTTGCATGCGCGATGAAGAAACCGGCGAGTCATTGCCGTCAAACAGCGCACCATAGGGGCCATCCATCGTGTATCTGGCAATAGTACTCTTCAGTGGCTGCGGCAGGATAAGATGGAGGGCTGACAGTGTTCGATGCTCCGCTGCTGATTGACTCAACAGATTGAGCGTTTCCGCGAGGGATAGCCGACCCTCTGCATCCGGCAGCTCATTGGCAAGGTCGTAGACCGTATCCAGCCAGGCCAGTGCCCACAACCTTTCCGCCTCCTCATCAATATGACGAAGGGGTTGCAATGGACGGGCGCCGGTCTCACCGAATGCGAAATGGATCCCACCCGCAGCAAGACAAGGCACTTCATGTGACAGCCCTACATCGAATATGTGGACGCGGCTCTTTGCATAGCGCAGAAAATTGAGCGCCAACCATCCGACGAGTACGCTCTTGCCCGCACCGGTAGCTCCAATAACCAGTGTATGCCCAACATCCCCCTGGTGAAGATTGACCATAAAGGGTACGCGGCCCGGCGTTCGCGCACAGGCCAGCGCCGGACTACGATCCGGGAAAAGCGGGTTCGGGCACTTCGCCCGCCCTCTCCATGGCGCCGAAACAGGAAAGAGATGGGCAACATTACGACTGGATAGAAGCGGACGGCGAAGGTTCGCGTATCCATGACCGGGGAGCGTTCCAATAAAGGCATCAGTGGCATTGATCGTTTCTAAAGCGCAGGTGTAACCCTGATCACGCAAGGCCTGTAAGAGTGTCTGGCTGCGCGCTAAACCGCGCTGCATCTGTTCATCACGCAGCACGAAAGCATTGGTGAAGTATCCAAATCGTACGCGACCACTGGCAGACTCTGCATGTGCAGAAGCGGATTCCTGTTGCATGGCCACGGCGTCCATATCTTCAAAACCCTCTTCACCGGGAGCAATCAGCTTCCGCAGTCCGCGTCGCTGGTGAAACCAACTGGTCTGCAGACGCCGAATACGACGACCTGCCGCATGACGACTGAGACCAGTAAATCGCATGTGCCACCGCCCCTCGCCCTCGATACGATTAAAGAAAATCCCATCTCCCACATTCGTATGGGATCCGAGTGAGGTGATTGTACTCACAAATACATGCTCTCCTCCAATGACCGGATAGAACCCGGTCTGAAAATCATCAGATGCCAGTGCATGGCTGAGGTAGCTGTGCGGAGGCGATAAAACCTGGTCACTATGGTCGGTCAGTGTACGATGACATTCGGTCAGGAGGCCCGTGCTGCTGAGAGATTTAACTGTGAACCTGCTTCCCAGGAGTGCGCGCACTTCTTTAACCGTTTGCTTGAACCCAGCAAGTATATGTGCGTAGTCGAGGCCCTTCTGAGCACTCTGGATCATAGGGGCTTCCCAACGTGACCAAAGTTCACGCGGAGGTGTGTGTGTGATGAGGACCGTCCGCCGGAGGCTGTAGTGGTTCCCTTTCTCCCAGTACTGCCTGCGGCGCTCGCGCTCCATCGCGCGAAGGGAGACCGTAGGAAAACTGTGTCGACCGTGCAGAGGATAAGTAGTGCTGTGGTACCGATGCACATTCACTTCAAGCCCATAACCCTCACCCAGAAGCATTAGCATATCGTGGACCGTATCCGCCACGCTATTGGCTTCGGCGGCAGTCGTGGTTTCCAGATCGGGGGGATCAAGCTCAAATCCAGACAAAAAGGATCCGTCCTTCATCAGGATGACACCTTCGTCTATCAGGAATGCCCAGCCTAACAGGTCACCGAGCCCTTCGGTGGGGGTGCGCAAGCGGTGCAGGCGATTCACAAACCAGGCTGTACCGGCACCGGTTAGTGTGCCTAGTCCAAAAGTTAATGGATCCATCAGCGCCGCCTCAAAACTCTATCACGCCAGCGACGCTTCACTTCCCTTGCCTGTCGAGGGTAACGAGGAGCGTACCTCAGCGCCCGCGGAACCACAACCATAAAGAATGGATCTTTTTCGAATAACTTCCGCAGGAATGGGAGGAGTATGACGTATGCGAGTGCACAGCCCGCCAGTACCTTGGGATCCAGACGAGCAGCGATGCCCATGGTCACCATGACCAGCGTTAGTAAGAGGAACGCGTCCTGCGGCAGTCCACCCATGCTCGGTCGCCGCTGGAGCGATACATGTACAGGGGCTGCGTCCAGTGCTTTGTCTACAGCAGACATCAGATAACCGCCCCCTGAAAAGAAAAGAACTCACTGATCTGAACGGCCCCGAAAATGATCACCGCCCCCAACACCGTACGGCCGAGGATTTCGCCGGCGCGACTGGACCGGGTTATCCACCAGGCGAGTCCGCCCAGAACAATGATCAAAAGAAATGCCGCGGTAGCAAGATCGCCGGTCAATAACCCCACGATCTTGGATACCGTGGAAGTTGCAACCCGGACGCCTCCGATGCCGCTGGCATCGGCCACGACCGGAAATAAAATTGTTGCAGTCGCTATCGCGGTTGCAACCGATAGGTATAGTGCTCTCTGGAAGAATGTGTGCATTGCCGTATTAGTTGATTTCTCACGGTCTTACACACAGTTGGAAGGATTTAGAAACAGCTGAAATGCTACAATTTGAGCAAAATTAATGCACGAATGTGGATTGAGGGGGATGATGTCACGAAAAAGTATTAATCCTCAAGAGAATTGTTAACTCCCGCTTTAGTCACAAGTAGGTGACGGTGAGTGCCGAGGGATTGCTAGCCGCTAAGGACGACAGTACCAATCTGGATCTGGCGAAACTCTCCTCAGGAGAACAACATGAACTTGTTCTGCTTTACGGGTTGTTGTTGTGCGAGTTGAGTAACCCCCTCATTCTCATGATGAGCCGGAATTCTCACTCCACTCGCTTGGCAAGAGCAGTGGCTTGAAGAGATGGCAAGCTCTCCGACTTCGAGCAATTGTCGCCACGCATTCGCCCAAGGTTATCGGAGACAGATAGTATCTCGCCGTTGAGTTGCACAGTCGGAACGAAGGCTGATGCATCGCAAGCCAACCAGTACGGCTAATGCAATCCGGTTGAAATACCAACTCTACAAGGGATGCTTCCTGATTGTTGAGGGCCGAAATGACCGACTGTTCTTGAAACCATTTGGTGGATTGTGACGACTGTCGGATCAAGGTAGCTGACGGAAAAGAAAATGTCGTTGAAGTGGTTACTATACGACACTGACAGGATGCGCGCAGCCCGACGGTCATCCTTGGCCTGCAGGCGAAAATCGATCCCGGAAACAGTTCAACTGATTGGGGCTAATCAAGAAAACCCGGAAGCCGCAATCCACGAACCATCTACAACGGGACCATGAGGAAGCTCCATGGCGACTGCAATGTGCGTAGCATCACGGTCCGCAGGGGCGAGAATCCAGTCGAGCAGCTGACTAAGGCCATCACCGAATGAGAGAGTGCCTGCTCGTCGAGGACCGCTCCCTCTGATGAAACCTTTAATTGTTGCCGACTTAGAATCTGATTACCGTCAGGTATCCAGCGAATCGTCTACCTCAGCGTCGTGACCTAGAAGATCGTGAACGCGCTGCCGGATCCGTCGGCCAACTCCGAACAAGATGAAAGAAAACAGCGATGAGCTCGGACATTTTGGTTTCGAAGACGCCGGCTATGAAATCGCCGAGATTCCTGTTTCCATAAGTTTCGATATTATTCGCCTCTTCTCGGAAGGATTGTACAAGAGTCCGCATAAGGCTATAGAGGAGCTTGTGAGCAACAGCTACGATGCCCAGGCTAGCCGTGTCCATGTGCTCCTTCCAGACCCGGAGAACGGAACGGGTCCACTCTCTCCGCTTTGGGTTATCGACGACGGCCACGGAATGGACGTCGATGGCTTCCGTCAACTCTGGCGGGTTGCAGACTCCGACAAGGTCAACGCATCTCCATCAAACGGGCGCCTTCCAATCGGCCAATTTGGCATCGGAAAACTAGCAGCCTATGTCCTTGCATGGCGCCTCATGCACCTAAGTCGTGTCCATGATAAATTCCTTCTGACGGCAATGAATTTTCGAACCGTCACGGAACGACAAGCCGACCATCCGAAGCCAGCTAAGATCTCGCTTCGTGAAGTTAGTGAGCAAACGGCGAGGATGCTTCTGAGCGATGTCAAAGTACGCGACCCCAGCGCTTGGGACTTCTTGTTTGGAGAAAATACTGTCAAATCGTGGACTGTGGCGGGTTTGTCTGATTTCCGCGACTTGTACAGTCGGCTTTCAGCCGGGACATTGCGATGGGTGTTGAGTACCGGACTTCCCCTCCATTCAGATTTTGAAATCTGTCTCAACAGGCAGTCTGTCGTTTCCAGCAAGGAGAAACTTGAGACAATCGAATCTATTGAGATTGACCACGATCTACCAGACATCGGTGTTATCAAAGGCAATGCCCGGATATACGAGAAGCCACTAACGAGTGGGAAATCAGCCGATCTTGCCCGCAGTCACGGATTCTTCGTACGGGTCCGCAAACGTGTCATCAATCTCGAAGATGAATTATTCGGAATTGCTCAGCCAAATCACGCGGCTTGGACTAGATTTGCTTTGGATGTGCATGTCGAGGGATTGCGAGAACATCTTTTGTCTTCACGCGAAGGCGTAAGGGACTCAAAGCCGGTACGGAAGTTTCGTAAATACTTGTTGGAGGTGTTTAATCAATGCCGTAACGCTTTTAGCAAGTGGGAACGGGCCCAAATCGAGGATCTGGATATCCATTTGCTCCTTTCCGACGAACCAAGCATACATATTCTTGAGCCATTGCTTCGTGGAGTTCGTACCGCTGTTGAATCAGGTGAGGAGTCGTTTTACATTGCTGCCCCCAAGGACCTTGCCATGGATGGCGCGTCGGAATGGTTGGACGATTTTCGCACCAAGTTCGAGAGCAAGCCATTTGAAACCCCGACTTTCGTCCAATATGGCCCTCATGCCGCTGCGGTACAATACGATCCCAGTACGCGGAGACTCGCAATCAACCTTGAGCATCCTTTCGTCGACAAGCTGACTGGCGACGGCAAAAATCGAAATCCGGCAAAGCTGTTCGCCTCATCAGAAGTTCTATTGGAAGGACTGCTTCAAGAACAAGGTTTTGATAATGCGACCATTGCAGACTTTCTTCGCGACCGCGACCGCATCCTGCGACTTATGGCAGGCGACGCACCACCAAGTGCGACTGAAGCCGTTAGGCTGCTTCAGGTTGCCAATCAGAATGAGAATGCACTGGAGCGTGCGACGGGCGCTACATTTCGCATTCTTGGATTTCGTTACGAGCGCAGGGGAGGCAGTCGGCCTGGAACGGACGGCGTCCTCTTTGCCCGCTTAGGCCGACACGGTGATGCGGCATATGGCCATCGGGACTACAAACTAGTGTACGATGCCAAGCATACGGAGAAGCCATCCGTTCCGGCAGACAAAATCGATCCGTCGAGCTTGGAATCCTTTCGCTCCGACGAGGGTGCAGCGTATGGCTTCTTTATCGCTGAGAAGTACGCAGCTGAAGAGGAGCCGGAGGGGAAGATGAATCGAAAGATGTTTCCAGAGTCGCCCCAGTCATCCTATCAGAAACTGACTTTGCTCAAAGTCGAGCATCTGGAACGACTGATCCAACTGCACTTGTACCATGGACTGACTCTCACGGACCTATGGAAGATGTTTAAAGAGTGCCGAACCGTCACTGATGTAGACCAGTGGATCGCTGACATGCAACACAGTCTCTCGAGGAGTGATGTCCCCCTGGCCATCTTGATTAGTGCGCTTGAACGCTTGAAGAGTGACACAAAGGCTGTCCCGAACGTCAAGGTTGCCCGTGCCACAACCCCAGGCCTACAAGAATTCTCACCGGAGCGGCTGAGCGCCCGCCTGAAGGCAGTGGAGACCATTATTGGAGAGAGATGGCTTAAGATAAACGACTCTGATGATGTTATCATGCATCAGACAGGTAACCAGATCCTGACGGAGCTTAGCCGCCAGATTGGTTTATTGGATTCATCGGATGAGCGCATTCGGCAAGAAGTCTCTAGGTGATGAAACTCGCGACCATACACCCATTTCCGGCACGTATGGCGCCGGAACTTGTGCGTGAGGCACTCGAAGTCGTACCGGTGGGCGGGCGAGTCCTTGACCCAATGTGTGGTTCTGGAACGGTTCCTCGAGCGGCCGTAGAAGCGGGGCATGAATGCGTCGGCGTGGACATTGACCCACTAGCAGTGACGATGTCTCAGGTATGGACAAGTCGCTTGGACCCGGAGGCAATCGTTGGCGATGCCGTGGACTTGGTTCAGAGAGCAGAGTCACTCCACCCCAGCACCGTGCAGCGACCGACCGATCAGGAAACCCGAAAGTTTATCTCGTATTGGTTCGCAGCCAAACAGGAAGACGAACTTGCGCGGCTTACGACGGTGCTACGACGGCATAACGTGCCGACGAAGCCCGCTTTGATGATTGCACTTAGCCGTATCATCGTGTCAAAGAAAATGATGGCCTCGCTGGCGCAGGACACATCCCACAGCCGACCACATAAGGTCGCGGAGGAAAACGATTTCGATGTTTATTCCGGGTTCCAAAGGTCTGCCCAACTGGTCGCCCGCCGACTCGAACCAGAACGTATCGTTGGTGAGGCTTCCATTCGCCTCGGCGATGCACGTACTCTCGATGGAATAGGCGACAATGAGTTTGATCTGGTGCTTACGTCACCACCATATCTCAATGCAATTGATTACATAAGGGGGCACAGATTGTCCTTGGTATGGATGGGGCATATGATGGCGTCACTAAGGAAGACACGCGCCTCCAATGTGGGGGCGGAACGAATCATGGCCCGCCATCCGAAGTCCCCCGAAATCTCGCCTTATGTGAGCCAGGCTGACGGTTCAACTATCGGTTCACGGCATCTAGGATGGATTCGGCGGTACGCAGTTGATATGGAGGCAGTTCTTCGGCAAGTACACAGAACCGTTAAGGAGAATGGATATGTTGTTATGGTTCTCGGCAACTCGTTCATTCGTGGGGCTAGAGTCAATAACGCACAACTCATTGAGGCGTTGGCTATCAGGAACGGATTCAAAATCCAAGACCGAAGAACCCGTGAAATACCGGCACGCCGGCGTTACCTACCGCCGCCGGGTGATGGAAAGAACGCCCTGGATACTCGTATTCGCATTGAAACGGTACTAACCCTACGGCCTGCTGCTTGAACACCGAGCGAGATTTTATCTCCACCGACTGCAAGTAGTCGAATAGTTCGGTTGAAATGTTGAGGAAGACCTTGACGTGATTGACCAGAAACGCTCGCAACTGAAAGACCGGGACCTTTTGGCGGTAAGCAGCCTGGTTTCTAGATTCCCGATCTGAATCTCATAGGTGAATCGTAGCAGGATATGCTTGGGGGTTTATACAAGGATGCCAAGATAAGCTTGCGGTCTTTGACGAGCTTTGCGAAAGGGGAAGTGCGTAGGGGAGGAAGTTGATCACGTTTCTAAGGAGAAGGGACTCGTACCGAGAACCTCTGAGGGAAGATAGTGGAGAAATAGGGGCTGTTGAAATGTGCCTGAGGGCCGATGAGAGTATAATGGAGGCTACAAAACCTCGGCAGACACACTTGGTCGCAAGTGGGCAGGGGAAAGCTCAGAGAGACATCTTCGAAGCTGTGTCTATTCCTCTGCGCTATTATTCTCAGATCGTCCCTGATTGAGGTGGATTATCTGGAGAACATCCTTGATTGATTTGATAGTTTCATAAAGATGTATCAAAAGGGAAATATCATACTCAATCCATTCACCATTATCTCCTCCTGGACTATCTCTATCTTTCAATCGCCACTAAACCCCTGTGCCTTTGAGGGGGGATGAAGCTTGGAATATGCAGCTATCTTGAAATCCGTTCAGCGCGCTTGATCTGAGTGAAACACTTCAACGAATTCCCCCAATCGAAGTAGCCGGCGGAGATCAAAGGCATCTCTGCGGTCATTCTTGTTTCCACGACTGATGAGCCCATTGTGCCGAGGATCACAAACGATCAACTGGGTTACATACGGACGCAGTGCCGAGCAATTCAGCCGGTCAATGAAGATTCCTCTAACAACAAATACTTGGGTCGTGCAGGCACTCAGTGACATAACGGATCGGCGCCGTCTCCGAAGTCAAAATTCCCGCTCATCGCAGGGACGCCGCAGGTCCGCATCATAAACGCACGACACAACCTTATCACGTTGAACGTCAATTGCAGCAAAGTAACGCGTCCGAGAAGAAGATGTAAGTTGAGATAGCATGTGATGGAAGGTTATGTTCAGCACCAGGATGATAAGGCCCAGCTGCGGAACCTTCCCACACTATCATATCTTTTCCTGGGCCATCATGAAGGATGTGCAAAGCTGGGGTCTCATGCGTGGAAAACCTCTCTTTATTAAAAGGGTTCGACAGCACATGTCGGGACTCACCTACATAGAACTCAAGGGCTTTAAGTCTATCAAGGAGCTTAATATTGGATTGAGACCTATCAATGTACTGATCGGATCTAATGGAGCGGGAAAGAGCAACTTCGTCAGCTTCTTCCGAATGTTAGATGAGTTGATTGAAGGGCATCTTCAGCTTTTCGTTGCTCGTTCCGGTGGCGCAAATGCGATGCTGCACTACGGAACAAAAGTGACCAACTGCATCAATGCAGAATTATACTTTGACCGTCCCAGCAATAATCATGCTGGCTATAAGATCCAACTCACACCAACTGAAGATGACAGGCTGGTGTTTGGAACCGAAATTGCAATCTTCAAGACCCCACCGGAATATCCCCACAAAGAAGGACTGGAAAGCGGACATAAGAAAGCTCTTACCCCCGAAGAGGTTGAATCTCTCTACGAAGAAGCGATGGGAAGCGGACATTCAGAGGCTCTTGCCTCTGGAGAGCATGATGAATCCATGTTTGACGTGTTTAAACATGGTGCGCCCAAGCTCGGCCCTTGGAAAGTATATCACTTCAATGACACTAGTTCGGCGGCTCGTATTAAGCAAACAGGTGATCTCCATGAAAATGATCGATTGGAGCATGATGCTGGTAATTTGCCCGCTTTTCTCTACATGTTGCACGAGAGACATTCCCAGAACTATAAGTTGATCCGAGGTGCAGTGCGTCGAATTTTTCCGAGATTTAAGGATTTTGCATTGCGTCCCAGCCCACTCAATCCAGACAAGATCCGCCTTGAATGGCAGGAACACGGCTCGAATTACCGGTTCGGGCCACACCAGCTTTCTGACGGAACGCTACGGTTCATGGGTTTAGCAACGCTTCTACTGCAACCAAATTTGCCTTCTACACTTCTGATCGATGAACCAGAATTAGGACTGCACCCAAGCGCCTTGACTGTACTGGCTGGATTGGTGCGTAGCGCCTCGAGCCGCGCCCAGCTTATTCTAACAACGCAGTCCGTATCCTTTCTCAATGAGTTTGAGCCTGAAGATATCATCACCGTCGAACGCAGAGATTCAACTGCCCTATCGGCAGGTGACTTTCGTTATGGATTGGGAGAATCGGTATTTAGGAAGCACGATGGTGAATCCCTGAGAGAATGGTTGAATGCATACTCTCTTGGTGAGCTTTGGGAGATGAATGTCCTTGGAGGGCGACCATGATTCGTGTGAATGTCGTGGTCGAGGGGGAAACCGAAGAGGCCTTTGTTAAAGGAGTACTTTATCCGTATCTGTTCAAAAGAAATATCGTAGTGACTCCTCGATGTGTCCTTCTTAAACGCTCCAGAGGATCAACTGCACGGGGCGGAATGCGCAACTATACACAGCCAAAACGGGATATTCAGCAATGGATGAGGCAGGACAAATCAGCGTATTGTACAACAATGTTTGACCTCTATGCTCTCCCGACAGATTTTCCGGGCATGAGTGATATCCCCCCTAGATCTACACCCTGCCAGCGAATCCGGCATTTGGAACAAGCATTTAGCACAGACTTAGGTAATCCGCGTGGGTTTATCCCGCATCTACAACTACACGAGTTTGAAGCGATACTCTTCAGCAACGTTAATATCCTGGATAATGAACTGACTGCTCTCACGTCAGTGAGCAAGCTTAGTGAGTTGCGTCAGATAATGGAAAAGTTTGAGAATCCAGAATTAATCGACGACGATCCGACAACGGCACCATCTAAAAGACTATACCATTTGTACCCAGCCTATGATAAGCGATTCTTCGGGGAGTTGATTGCGGAAATGATTGGGATGGACTGCATCCGGGCTGAGTGTCCTCACTTTAACAATTGGATAGAACGGCTCGAAGGGTTAGACCCGATTGTATGAGTAGTGCCCCAAACTCATGCGCCATAGTGCTTTCGGTGCTTCTCAGAACGTACCCGAATAGCCAAGAAACGTTGATTTCAGCATCAAAAAGCCTATTTCGGTGCATCAGAAAGTCATCGGCAAGAAATTCGTGCACATTTCGCCCATAGATGGAACCTGTTATCCTATACAGATCTATATAATCCCTCAAATAATATCTCCCCGGCACGAACTCAATCCATGCAGCAGGTGACTCCTGAGCAACAGAAAAACTGCGATATCACTGTGCTCCGATGTTGCTCAGAACAGTTAGTCGTAGGTTCTCAATAAGTGCTCATGGATCTACTCGCCAACCCAACACATGGCTCGAATCTCCACTGATACGCGCTTCTTCGGGAAGCCGGACCAGCTTCACAAATGCCTCTGAGGCTAACTTACTATCGGCCAAATAAATCATGCACTGGGCCTGACCATAACGGCCACTTAAATATTTCCGTCTGGCAATTATATGTAGCGGCTCCTCAATAGGAACCGGATGCCGATACTTGACGTCAAGTCGTACTGACATCATAAAGGCATGCGTATCCGCAATCAGGGAAATACGTCCTGCAATCTCATCCAGAATTGACGCCTGAACACCACCGTGCACGATACCCGGATAGCCCTGAAACAACGCAGGGATAGTATAATGCGACTCGACAACGTCGTCCCCGTTGTCGTAGAAAGTCATGTAGAGTCCACGCGGATTGTTTCGTCCACACACGAAACAGTGATCGCTGTTCGGTTGCTTATTCACACTCAGACGGCCTTAACCTCGGTAACCAAATCTGTTACTGAATCTTTTGCATCTCCGAAGAGCATTCGTGTGTTCGGCTCAAAGAAGAGCAGGTTAGGTACACCTGAGTATCCCGGGCGCATGCTCCGCTTGAGAAAGATCACGGTCTTTGCCTGATCCACATTCAGGATCGGCATTCCGTAGATCGGACTTGACTGATCATGGCGTGCGGCAGGATTCACGACATCATTGGCCCCAACAACGAGTGCAACATCGGTGGATTCAAATTCACGGTTGATGTCATCCATCTCAAACAACAAATCGTAAGGCACATTGGCTTCCGCCAGAAGCACATTCATATGCCCCGGCATCCGCCCGGCTACAGGATGAATTGCATATTTGACCTCCACTCCGTGCTCCTGTAGCACATCAGCCAATTCGCGCACCTGATGCTGGGCTTGCGCAACCGCCAATCCATAGCCCGGCACAATAATCACCTTACGGGCATAACTGAGCAAGATCGCCGTGTCATCCGCTGTAGTGGACGTAATCGTCCGTCCATCTGCCAGCTGTTTTGCGCCATCACTTGAATCATCTGAATCACCACCAAACCCTCCGACCAGTACATGCCACAGCCTGCGATTCATTGCAACACACATGATTCCGGTCAGCATCATTCCCGAAGCCCCAACGAGTGCACCGCTAATAATCAAAACTGTGTTGGATAACACAAAACCGGTTGCTGCCGCAGCCAGCCCAGACATCGCATTAAGGAACGCCACAATAACCGGCATATCTGCACCGCCAATGGGGAGAACCAGCAGTATCCCCAGAGTCAACGATAAGCCGGCAAGGATTGTGATCAATAAGATCATATCCCCCCCTAGGACGATCCAAACGATAGAACCCACAATGGCAGCTGCACATGTGGCCAGAACAATGTATCGACCCGTGAACTGAATGGGGTTACCTGACATCTTCCCACTGAGCTTCAGGAAAGCGATAAAGCTGCCAGAAAAGGTGACCATGCCCACGAGAATACTCAAATAGGCACCAATATTATTGACTGGATCTGCAAATTCAAGCTGTTGCTCCACCATCCGGGCTATCTCTGCACCGGCTACCAGTGCCGAAGCTAACCCTCCAAAACCATTGAAGGCGGCCACCAACTCCGGCATACCGGTCATTTTCACGCGCTTCGCCATGACCGCCCCAAAAAAACCACCAACTACCAAGCCACCAATCATCTCTGCGGGGGTCAGGATTTTTTGACTGAACAACGTAGCCACAATGGCCAAAAGCATCCCAATTGCTGCGAGACGATTACCCCACCGTGCAGTAACAGGAGACTGCAATTTTTTTAAACCCTGAATAAAAAGTATTGCCGCTACGAGGTAAGCCCCGGCAATGAATCCTGTACTAAGCATCCTGGGATTTCTTCTTGAACATTTCCAGCATCCGATCGGTGACCATAAATCCTCCCACTACATTAATGGTTGCAGCAACCAGAGCTATAACACCAATCCACTTTGCCCATACTCCCCCTACCATCCCTGCTGAGACCAGCGCACCAATAATTGTGATCCCACTTATGGCATTGGACCCAGACATGAGTGGAGTATGAAGCGTCTGTGGGACCTTGCTTAGCACCTCACGTCCAATAAACATGGACAATACAAAAAACGTCGTATACGGAAGCATCGTTTTAACTGTTGATCAGACTGCGGACACGCTCATGCACTACCTGCCCTTCGTGACAGACACAAGCAGACTTGAAAATCTCATCCTCAAAATTGGCCCCAAAAACTCCATCCTCCACAAACTCACCTATCATCGCTGATACCGTCCGAGCATACAAAAAACTGGCATCTGTCGGCACAGTGGATGGAAGATTGGTGTACCCAATAATTTGCACATCATGATGCGTCGTGACGCTGTCCGGCGCGGTCAGCACACAATTACCTCCACTGGCCGCAGCTAAGTCGACAATGACACTGCCTGGTTTCATGGCTTTTACGGCCGCCTCACTCACTAAAGTTGGCGCCCTGCGTCCTGGGATCAACGCTGTGGTAATGACAACATCCGAGTTGGCTAGATGGGGCACAAGCAATTCTACCTGCTGCTCTGCCTTCGCGGCCATCAATGCCTTGGCATAGCCACCTTCATCCTGCATATCCTCCATTTCCAGATCCAGCTCAACGAACTGCGCTCCGAGGCTCTTGACCTCCTCTCTGGCAGCTTCGCGAATATCGTAACCCCATACACGAGCACCAAGCCTGCGGGCTGTGGCAATTGCCTGCAACCCTGCCACACCCGCCCCTAAGATCGTTACGTTGGCCGGACGGACTGTTCCTGCTGCAGTTGTTAACAGAGGGAAGAATCTCGGAAGCCGGTTAGCGGCAACCAGTGTAGCTTTGTAGCCCGCCAATGAGGCCATTGCACTCAGTGCATCCATCTTCTGTGCCCGCGATATCCTAGGTACCAGTTCCATCGCGAGAGCAGTTATCCCCTGGTCGGCTAACCGGGCAATCCGCTCAGGTACATCAAGCGGCTGCATAAACCCGACCACTATAGCCCCCGAAGGTAATCGGGCGATCTCTTCGTCAGAAGGCGGGGTAACCAACGCGAGTATGTCAGACTCCCACGCTTCCGTTTCCGATACAATCCGGACCCCCGCTTCACGAAAAGCGTCATCACTAATGCCGGCTTCTCGACCAGCGTTCGACTGTACAAGAACCTCCAGACCCTTTTTAGACAACGCTGAAACGACCTGGGGCACGAGTGCCACGCGACGTTCGCCTAGTGTTGAAGCTCGAACCGTCCCTAATGTCATAGATCAGAAATCTTCAAAGCCCAATATACTAATGATTGGTGGCTATTCTTGATATTTATGCGCAATTGATTAGCTATTGCGTTGCTCAAAGTCCTTCATAAAGTCAACCAGTACCTCTACCGATTCAAAGGAGCAGGCATTGTATATGGATGCACGCATACCACCTACGGAACGATGCCCCTTGAGTGCAACCAGTCCGTGCCCAGCCGCCCGCTCAATAAAGGTCGTTTCCAGTTCCTCTTTGGCCAGGCGGAATGTTACATTCATGAGGGATCTGGACTTAGTCTCTGCAGTACCTCTGTAGAACTCACTACTATCAATAGCACTGTACAAAAGATCTGCTTTTCTTCTGTTCGCCGTCTGAATTCCAGGTATGCCTCCTGCACCTTCCAGCCAACGAAGCACCTTTTCCACAATGTAAATTGCGAATACCGGAGGGGTGTTGAAGCATTTTGTCGCATGTGTGCCGTAATCTAACATTGTTGGCAGGTTCATGTTACGCTTTTCCAGGAAATCGTTTCTAACTAAAACGATCGTAACCCCGGCAGGACCGATGTTCTTTTGAGCTCCGGCATAAATCAGGCCATAGTGCTCCTGTTCGATTGGGCGACTAAGGAAATCACTTGATGCGTCACAAACCAATGGACAACTTACGTCTGGAGTGTACTGAAACTGCGTCCCATAGACCGTGTTATTGGACGTAAAATGAACATAGACATCTCTGGAATCCAGATCCCAATGAGCGGGGTTGGGGATATGGTTAAATGCAGCATCCGCACTCGAAGCTACTACTCGCCCATTACCGATCCGTACAGCTTCCGCATGTGCTTTTTTGGCCCAGGTTCCAGTCAACAGATAACCCGCCTGTCCACTTGGGGGAAGAAAGTTTAAGGCTACCTGATGGAATTGCATTGACGCACCGCCTCCCAAGAACAGGACGTGCCAGTCGGTCGTTAGGCCCAGAAGGCTTCGAATCCGCTCACGGGCAGAGGCCTCAATCTGCATATAGGATGGCGATCTATGCGATATTTCCATAACCGACGCGCCGGTCTCCCGATACACGGGTAACTCATTGCGCACATCTTCAAGGACCGGCAAAGGTAGTGCACCGGGGCCAGCTGAAAAATTATGCAAGCGCCCGGTTCTATGTGATCTCATTGGGTTTAGATTTTGATTTGAGAAACAGCCAATACATCCTGAATGCCTTCAAGCAGACCCGTGAGTTCTTTCGGGGGAATACCCACTAGACGAATTCTAGCAACGGCGGCATGTATGGGCCCGGTAAAAACGTGGTTTTCCATTTCCTGTACATTGAGGTTGCACTTTCGCACAACATCCAGAACCCTGGCGAGCACACCAACCTTATCCAAATGCCGAACAATCAGCAGATGTGTCGCAGAAGATTGTACTGCAATATTTATGCAGTTTGGCACAACACTACTATTGGTATATGTATTGATAACACGTACGGCTTCAGCTCCTGTAGCCTCTTGTGCCTGCATCGTTGATGCTCCAATATGGTGCGTAAGGTAAACCGATCTATGGTTGCAAAGACTGGTTTCCAGTGCGCCTTTCTTATAGGATGGCTCTCCCGCAAATACATCAAGACCAGCCCGAATACCCTTGTTATCCAAGGCAGCTAGTAACGCATTTTCGTCAACTACACTGCCACGTGTCGTATTGATAAAGAAAGCCCCAGTTTTCATAGCCGAAAAAAAGTCCGCATCAGCAAGGTGGTGCGTCTGTTGTGTTGCCGCTACGTGTAGGGACACGATATCAGCCTGTGAAGCTACTTTGATTGGGCTATCCGCATACGTTACGCCAAACGCTGATGCATCGTCGGGGGTAAGCGAGCGACTCCAGGCGATAACCCTAAGCCCCATACCCTGTGCCATCTGAGCGACAAGCCGTCCAATCTGTCCCATCCCCACAACCCCCAATACCCGATCCTTAAGTCCTCGGGCTTTGGCATACTTGCCTTTTTCCCATTGACCCGCACGAGCATCCAAAACATTGTCTGCAATCCGCCGATCCAACGAAACCATGAGGCCGATGGTTAATTCGGCAACTGCGCTGGAGTTCTTGCCCGGACAATTGGCTACAAATATACCACGCTCAGAAGCTGCTTCTACATCAATTGAATCATAGCCGGCTCCCGCCCGCACGATTAATTCCAGTGATGATGCAGACTCCAGCATCTTTCGTGTCACTTTGGTTGAGCGCACCACCAAAGCCTCGATCGAATGCTTCGTCAAAGCCTCCTGCAACTCGTCATCCGAGCAAATTTCAATAACCACTACATGCCCCGATTCCCTCAAAGCATTGATACTGCTTTCAGGTAGTTTGTCGGCAATAAGTACGCGCATGGCTATTTCAGAATCGATGTATGAGAAGTCCACTACGGAGCTTGGGTTCAAACCAAGTCGATTTGGGCGGCATAAGCTCACCCGCGTCTGACACATCCAAAAGCTGATCCATGCTGGTTTCAAACATTGAGAAAGCAACAGTCCCGGGCGTTTGGTCAACGTGGTTTACGAGCCCTTCAACACCCCGACTCCCACCTATAAAAGTGATATTTGGATCTGTGCGCTGGTCGATGATTCCCAGGAATGGTTCCAGAATAAATTCCCCCAAACGGGCAACATCCAGACCATCAGCCACACCAGAACGTCTGGTTGGGGGTAATGTGATTGTATGCCATGCTCCATCTGCATAGAGGGAGACCTCTCCCCGTGCGGCCGGTACCTCCCTTCCACTTGCTTTCTCAAGCACACCAAGAGAACCAATCTTCTCAATCAACTCACGCACATCAGGTACACGAACCACCCGGTTATATGGCATAATATACATATTGCTCACGGGGAAACAGACGGCCGGAAAAAAATCGCTGTCTGGCAATCTTTGTTCAGACCATGCCTGCCATGCAGCCTCACAACGATGGTGTCCATCACCTATATACAGTGCGCTGACATCAGCAAAGGCCTCCAAAACAGGTTCGTGGTCGGAGAATTTCCAAATAGTATGCTGGATTCCATCCTCCGCTGTAAAATCAAATAGAGGCTCTCCCTCTGTAGCCTCAGTCACCAAGCTTGTAACGGAAGCATCATCCCTGAACATTAAGATTACCGGCTCCGCATGTGCACGTTGTGCGAGAATATGCTTAGTTCGATCAGCCACTTTGGGAGGACGAGTATTTTCGTGCTTCAGAATGATCCCTCGCTTGTATTCCTCAACCGAAACCAGACCATAAATACCAATTTGCTCATGCTCTCCCATCCGAAGCCGGTACAGATACAGTGCCGGGGCAACCTCTTGGCAGCTGTAATCACCCATAGCAAAACAATGCAGGTTCTCTGCTCCTTTGTTGTACACAGCACTATCATACTCGTCTATGCCTGGGTTCAGGTCAATTTCCGGGCGGATAATGTGAAGAAAACTATGTGGACATCCTTTTGCCAACACGCGCGCCTCGCTCGCGTCGACGACGTCGTAAGGTACGGAAGCTACTCGTCCAGCCACTTCAGGAAGAGGCCTGAGTGCGGCAAAGGCTTTGATTAGGGCCATTTGATCAAGGAGTAAGTATTTCTATGGGTTTCCAAAAAATCAGACAGGACGGCCCGAATTGGACAGCCCGCTGGTTGAACAAACAGGACGACTAGCTGTGCCAATTAAACTGCAAAAAACGGAACCTTCCTCATTTCTCTGCCGTAGAATCCCTTGCTACCGCGGGGTGGAGCAGTGGTAGCTCATCGGGCTCAGATTGCCGCCTTCGTTTGCTGGGGTACGCTACCTCAACAAGCATGAGTAACGAAGGGGGTTTTGGGCTGCGCGCGAATGGAAACTGGCGCGTGAATTTCTGTCAAATTCGGGGAAGCCTGTTGCGTGGTGATCCCGAGCCAAGCCCCTCTAGGGGGGAAGGTGTAGAGACTTGACGGCAGACTCCTAACGGTTCGGCCGAGGGTGAAGAGAAAGTCCAGACCACAAACGATCCTGTTCTGCAGGATCAGCGGTGAAAGCCGTAGTTGGTAAGCATAACCCGAAGGTCGCGGGTTCGAATCCCGCCCCCGCTACAACTAAAACCGACATTCCCTTGGGAGTGTTGGTTTTTTTGTGCCATTGCGGTTACAGGAATACCCTGAGGCGCGCATCCTTGGCATCCTGGATGCTGGCCTCCTACACCACTGTAGCTCCATACAGCTGTAACTGAGAAAGATCCTCGAATTTGACTCTTCATCTTTTTAGGGAGAGCCATAAAATTAGGGAGGGGTTGTTCGCGTGAGAACAACCCCTCCCTTTTCTAGTCGTGCTCGACGACTAAATTCCGAATATGGTTCGCTACAGCTGTGCAGATACTGTAATGAACTGAATGTTGTCGAAATAATCAGTCGGAAGCATAGAGTAATCTAGGGTTATCTCGGTCCCAGCAAAATCCAACTGTAACCCACCACCAAAGGAGTAACCCTTGTAGAAGGTCTCGTTGTTCTGACGGGTATACTCGTAACCACCACGTACGTAGAGCACGTTCCTGAATCCAAGCTCAAGGGCACCACTGAATTGATCATCCTCAAAACTGTTTGACCGGAAATTACCCAGTAGTGTCGCTGATGCCCCCGCAACCATCTCGCGCTCGTAGGCAACCCCAAAATTGAGCAGTGTCGGATACTGAACGCCTTCAGATTCAAGTTGAACAGTGTTAACACTGGCATCAGTAGGTTGATCGGGCAGCCGCACGCGGCGTCCGAGGCCTGTGCCGGAGTACTGGAGCTCATTGCCAATATTCTTCAGGGCAACGCCCAAGCGCAAGCCCGTTTCACCGACCACGTAAGTCATACCCGCGTCGAACACGATGCCACTAGCCGTTAGATCGTCAATCGTGTGATTGACGATTTTGAGCGTCGCACCAGCCGCAATGCGGTCTGTGAGCGTCCGTGCGTAGGTTAACCCTACATTGATGAAGGATACTCGGAAAGTGGCCTCTGTCTTCTCGGGGTTGAGCTCAGTTTGCCGGTGGATATCCCCCATATCCCATGCCGATATGGCTAGGGCCACGTTGTTATCCCCGAACCGCTGCCCTAACGCGAAGTAGTTTACTCCAATGTCGTCAACGTACTGAAGCCGACTAAAGAGTGCAGACGTGCTTTGGTTGTTTATCAACCCAGCCGGGTTCGCATATAGTGCCTCAAGCCCATTCATCTGAGAGAGAACACTTGTGGTAGCACCTCCGAGTGCACTGTAGCGTGCGGTGAGCGGCACTAACAACTCTGCTGCACCGTTCGTACCCGCCCGGTTTGTGTTAGGTTTGTCGATACCACCACCAAGATCGGTCACACCTTGGGCGAATACGGTACCACCGGTCATGAGTACCAGCCCAGTTATTGCCAGGATTCCAGCACTCAGTTGAAAGAAACGTCGATAAGTTTTCATGTCTCGCTAATGTTTTCTGTGCTATGGATGTTGTCACACTGGCCGGCGGACATTTCAGCCGCCGGCCAAATGCGAGCTTAGTACACGTTCAGCTGAATGCGTTTTTTGACTACGGCGAATTTCATGGTATGCGAACCTACACCGGGGACCTCAACATGAATCAGATACATCCCACTTGCTATGGGCAGATTTTGATCCGTCGCCAAATTCCATGAAATGGTGGCCACACCCGGCGATTGCTTATTGATCGTCTTAATAAGCGTACCGTTGAGCGTAAACACACGAATAGTCGCTACGTCGGGCAGGTTCGTGAAGCGCACCTCATCGGTGAGCTGACTCACCTCGTAGGAAGACGAGCCCTTGTACGGGTTCGGCACAATTCCTATATCCTCCAAGCGAAGTTGCTTGCTTGCCAGGTCAAACTCCGTCGCAGCATAACCTTCGGTTGAGAAGGTATGCACATCTCCGGGTTGGTTAGGCTTGGAGGTGACGATCCTGAATACTGTACCCAACTCCGCCATATCGGGATCGTACGGAGGTGCAGTACCAATATTCCACCCCACAAGTACCATCCTGGCAATGATTTCATGTCCTATCCCACCGTTTCCGGCAAAAAACTCATTATAACCGATCTCGCCGGGGGTCAGGTCCGCAGGTGGATACCAGTAGACCCAATCCGTAAAGGGATCATTGGCAGCACTCGAAGCAGGATGATCGCTGCCGATATCAAATACACCGTGCTCGGTTCCCCCTCCACAGGTGTTCGTATCACAAATAAGCGGAAGAAGACGTACATCATCACTGGCATCATTCGGCGTGGCGATCCCAGCATCCCATAGCTCAAATGGAAGTTCCATCAACGAGCCATCGCTAAACCCACGGAAGCCCAAGCAGTCTGCCGCCTCAATTGTGCCATTGATCGTGTTTGCACAACGCTCGGTGAAGCGCATCTCGTAATCTGTGATTCCAATGTAAGGTGTATTACCACCGTTACGCGTGCTGCGAGCAACAAAAGATGCAAACGGCTGCGTAGCGCCACCCGCATGGATCATCCAAATTGCTCCATTGGTTTGTTGCCTCGCTCGGTCGAGCCCTACACCTTGAAAATTGGGGAAGTTGTTCCACGTTATTGCGGCATAAGCAGGTGGATCTACAGGCCCACCAGCATTAGCTGTAACCTGGAAATCCTTGAAACCCGGATCCGGCCCCCGAATCGTGAACAGCAATCCGTCAAGTACCATAACATTATCCCGCTGTGGAGCAGCATAATCAATGGATGCACCATCAAACAGCACCGTATCGTCACGCTTGACCCTGTACGTAATCACACTCGCATTGATATCGTCAATTTTCTGGCGTGCCTCTACCGCACTGATCGGATCAGGCTCATTCTCGTCCACCGCCACAGAAGCAGAACCCAAAGTCTTGCCTGGAACATCGTGCTCAAAAAATTCAACCGTATAAGTGGCCTCCTTAATCGCAGCCGGATTGACTATGTCTGCGGTCACAAAACCATCCCCAATACCTTCTTTCGTTGCCGCAAAATCAGACTCATCAAAGTCTTCAGCTGCGGCGATAGCGGCATCTGCGATTTCCAGCGTCGGTCTGGTTGGAGTAACCTCTACACGAGTAACTGGTCCGCGGGTAATCTTACGACCAGGATTGTCGTAATTCTGTGCGTATGCCTGAACACCAAAAAAGTAGGTGGTGTAATTCGTTAAACCCGTTGCCACATGGAAGTTTTGGACACCACGATCCGTTCCGTTCGCCACAACCGTCTGCTCCTCCTGGATCAATCCATCAAGAACCAACTGGCCTCCATCGATGACGCGCGTTACTCCATTAACTACGTCGTATACCGCTACCGTTGTACCCACTTGATCCAAAGCACTCGAATATTGGATTACCTCATACCCCTCGAATACTACCTCATTATTATCCCCTGGCGCAAATGGGTCTTCAACCCGATAAGACTCAAGGAAGTTATTCGACTGAGGTGTATTGGTCCACTCTAGAACTGCACCTCCATCCACAGCAGTAACTGTTACCCGGGGTGGAGCCGGCGGTGCCGGAATCTGAAAATCAATGTCGTATGCCGCCTGGGCAAGTGCGCTTGCCGCTTTCATCTTCTGAACTGAATCAAAGTTGTCTGCTCCCTGAGCCCAAACTAATCCATAGACAATCTGCTGAAAATCGCCCGGATTTATCGTGAACGGCCCGGTTCCCATAACAAAGCGCCTGTCCGCTGCCTCAATGTTCGTCCCCGCACCGTCTGAATTGCACTCAGACCAGTACTGGCAGTTATCGTCGCTGGCACCAGGATCTCCCGGGAACATGTATGCGGTGCAGTCCTCCGAGAAATCTCGGCCATTCCCTCCCTCCGTAATACACTTGCCATCCTTCCAGCGCCCGCGCGTATAGTTGTAGTGGTCCAGGGCAGTACTGGGGTCTCCTGTGACTGTTCCATCATTGTTATAGAAGGTGAACGAGGTCATTTCAAGATTCTTGAAATCTTGAACCCAGTCAGCGCTCACCTTGGCCGAATCACCAGGCGATGGCACGATCGGTCCCTGGAAAAAGTCATATCCAGCAGCCGGAACAGGAGAACCATAACCATCACTTCCTTCATCCTCATTGTCCGAATTCCATACATAACCGACCCCCAATGTCGTATCTGAACCTACCCAGTCATCCTGGAAGTTTCCCAGATCGGGATCGGAAAAAATCGCCATATGCACATCAGTAAATGGCTGATTTCCTTTGTAGTAAATATCGTACTTATAGAATGTTGTATTACCAATGTCTCCTGCGGTCCTGAACGCAAATGCTGTAACGTGCACTTCCAGACCAATCGGTGGCGAAGATGCTCCGTTATGCTCGTTCCCGCGATCATTCATGACCCACCAGATCGACTGGTCTCCGAGGATTGCTGGTCGCTCTCCGCCGGCCAGATCAATCACTCGGCTCACCCGTTGCGCAAGAGGCTGATTCAAGACAAAGATCGTTTCGCCAGACTCGTCAATCTCTCCATCTCCGTCATCGTCAACCCCATTGCCAGGGGGAGCATAGGTGGGAGCTCCTAAGCCCGTGGGCCAATCACGTAGGTCTGGAGTGGTTACTCCCGTAGCTGCGTAATCCTGAATATCATCAATGCTCACTTTGAAGAGTCGATCGAAATCTGCACAGTCATCTGGAGGGGCTCCATTGTCATCCAACGGACCAGCCCAAAAGTGATAGTTACCGTAACGTGCTGCCGCTACACGCAACTGTCCACCTACATTACCGCCAACCCATATACCACCGGTAAAGATAGCCTGCGCTCCCCCACCCTTCGGTACATTGTAGACGTGTGGACTTCCACGCCAGAACAGGTTGCCGTTGTTGAAAATACGAGCCCGAACGTTGTTGATGTCCAGGTAGGACTCGCCTAGCGCCACAGTGCATGTTCCAACTTGTGCACGCGCCTCGAGTACTGAACCAAGTCCCAGTACAACCAGCAAGACCAGTGAAAGTAAATATTTGCGTTTGCTCATTTTTGTCGTCTTTAATTGGATGAGAGTAGCAACTTGGGGCCCTGACGGGCCCGCTGTTGGTTCACCTATTGTCTGCTTTGTCAAAAGTCGAAGCGAACACCGAGCCGGGTCAAACGTGGTCTTCCTACGCTACCCAATTGTCGGTTCCTGAAGCTGTAGAGCAGCTCTGAAACGGGCTGCGCAGAATCCAGGAACTGAACTCCACCGGCCGTTGACAGGAATCCATCGTCATCCGGCGAGCCTGAATATCTATACACATTCTGAACATTGACGGTGTTCAAGACATTTTGCATCCACAGAAACGCTGTGATCGTCCCCTTGGAACTGACCGGGAACCGTCGCTGAATCCTGAGATCAATCCGGTTTGTCCATGGCATCCGATCTTCGTTGATACCACCACGTGGGAGTGGAGCACGACTAACATTCACAGGGAGTGGATATTGCACGCCGGTATATGGGAAGCCGCTGCCTGCAGTAAAGAGTACGTTGAAACCGAAATTCTGCAGAAGCTGCGTACCCACAAGCGTTGGTCCCTCTCCTTCACCCAAGCTGTAATCGAGCGTAACATTAATCTTGTGCCGCTGATCAAAGTTAAGCGGGCTGATGAAGTTTGGAGGTGTTTCGTCAATCCACACAATGGCACTTGTCGTCCTCGATCCGGATCCCGTTCCCTGAGCAAAGGACAACGTGTAGTTTGCCCGCATAGCTACGCCCTGGGTTCTCCGAAGATCATAATCAAACTCAAGTCCCTTGACGGTGCCAAAATCAACATTCTCATATCGCGAATATGTAGCCGGGCTTGCACCACGAATGTCACGGATTTGTATGAGGTTGTCGATCTGGTGGAAAAATCCACTGACCGTGAATGCTTGGCGAGCACCCAAACGTTGCCGGAATCCCAGCTCGTACTTCGTCGTGTTTTCCGGGAGCAGGCTATTATTGGCATTGCAGGCCGTGGCCGCCAGACAATTCAACAAGCCCGCACCTTCAGAGGGGCGCTTGGAGACAACACCATAGCTGGCAAAGAAGAGTGCCCTGTCAGTGATAGGGAAACTTACCCCAATCCTCGGCATGAATGTTACCTGCGGCTCATAGTCTTCAAGCATATCCGCCGTGATCTGCGAGCCCGTGTAGTCCACAAGACCATTCAGTAGAATGTCGCCAGCACCTGCCGGATTACCGTTGCTATCAAAGAAATTCCCCTCATAATCGCGGTAACCCACGACATCACTGCCGCTGAAGTACACCGCATACTCCGATCCTATGCCTGAGGGTAGGCCTACGCCCAAATCTCCGGCCCGCTTAATCGGACGACGCGCGTATTTATCCTTCAGGACCGGGCGGTTGTTATCCCATACATCCACACGAAGTCCCATGTTCAGGACTATATCCCGAAACTCAATCTTGTTCTGGACGAACGCTCCGTAATAGATTGGCTTATGGGGGGCCTTGTAGTAATGCGATTCCGGTTTACCCCTACTGACGTCCAGGTAACCCTCAAAGTTCTCAGAACTGTGTTGCTCTGTACCCAGTAGGTTATAACCGGCCCCACAATTAGGCCGTTCTAGTGAGAAACACATAATCCGTGCAAGGATATGGGTAGGCAATTCAGACAAGCTCGTATAGCCAGAAGTGTTCAGATCCGGGTCATCCGAAGCAATATTTTCGGGGTTACCATCTGCAAAAACCCGGGCCAAATACTCCTCGTCAATATACCAGGACCGGCTTACACTGGTCTCGTACTCGGCGCCAAACTCCAACTGGTTCAGGCCGACTTGGGTGGTAGCTGAAGCAGCTACCCTGTATGTGTGTCCATTATCTTTCCGAAAATTAAGCCGGCCACCACCAATAACACCAACCAAGCCTGCCGTGGTTGCGTTCGCGATACGAAGTCCATCCTCGTATCTGCGAACATAAGTCGGTACCTGTACCGTGACCTCAGTGTCATCACTCGGATCATCGGGGGTCCCATGATCATCATTACGGGTTTCCTCAACATAGCTCAGATTCCTGTATCCCGCGAGCGTTGCATGAACCGGATGGTCAATGTCTCCATAACTCCAAATATCATTGAGCGTGCGACCGAAGCGTGGATCATAATCCTCCTCAAAGTAACTCCTCCAGCTGCCCTGTATCTGATAGAAAGTCGAGCTTGACAGGTACTGTGTCCAGGTTGCAAAGGCCGAGTACCGATGGTCATCATAACGTTGGACGACCTGGGGAGAGAATATCTCCCGCGGCCAGGAAGAATCCTCTCCTGTCAAATTGCGATACGTGCCACCAAGTCTTAGTCGTCCGCTCTCAAAGACACTCCAAGTTATATTCCCGCTGAAGCTGTAGTTGTTATTAGACCGCATCGGCTTTTTATAGCTGTGCGTAAAATCGTTAGCGGTCAGCTGCTCTGCACGAGCGACTGGATTGAGCGCTACCGTGCTGCCTTCTGCAACTGGAATGACCGTGCCGTCATCAAAGGTTAATCCACCGCCACTCAAGTCAGGTGCTCCGGTGTTATCAACCATGAGCCTTGCCCCATCTGCCAAGGTGATCGGGATCCCCACGACAGATTCATTTCCGCCGGCATCCATCACGGTGAGCCCAGCCGGTGCTCCCCACAGATCGTCAAGTTGGGACTGTGAAAGCCGAGGCGTAGTAATGTTCCGCGGATCACGGTCTGCCCAACCATTGTATTCGCCGGCAAAAAAGAAGCTGAGCTTATCCTGAATGATCGGACCACCAATCGTTGCGGATGCCAGATTATAGCCATACGAATCAGTTTGTGTAGAAGACAATGCTTCCAACGAGCCGAAGTAATTCGATCTACCCGATTTGGTGGTAATGTTGATGATCCCACTCATGGCATCCCCGTACCGCGCATTAATGCTGCCAATCAGCATTTCCTGCTGCTGCACTGCTCCTTGGGGTACGCCGGGTGAGCCGTCTCCACTCTTAACCCCATCCACATAATAGGTGACTTCTCCACCACGCCCACCACGGATGTTCAGCGTATTTGAACCCTCTTTGCTAACAACCCCAGCCTGAAGTTTGGCTACTTCGGCGGCACCTCGAACCGGAAGTGTCTGGATTTCCTCAGCGTTCAAGCTTTTCAGAACACCGACTGCGTCCTTCTGAATTAGTGGGCGTTCATATTGAACCACTATCTCCTCAAGTTCGACACCTGGAGTGAGTTCAAAATTCAACTCACGTGTGTGGTCAGGAGTGACCTCAACACCAACTACTGTTTCTGTCTGGAAGCCGACGAATTGCGCCTGTATGGAATAGTCACCCACAGGAATGCCAATGATGTAGTAGTTTCCGTCAATGTCCGTGGCGGAACCTAGCGTAGTACCGACTACGACTACTGACGCTCCAGGCAATGTCTCCCCTGTCTCCGCGTCAGTTACCTGCCCGGCAATCTTGCCCGTAGTCTGGGCGAGCACTGCCACAGGCAGTACCAAAGCGATGAGTATGAGTACACTCAATTTACGTAGCATATTGGACCTCTGCTGTTTGTGATTTATGTTCATGGGTTCATGCGCCTGAGTCGCGGCACATAACTGGTTCAACGACCGAACTCCCCATGACCGTGCGGTTCGGGACGCAACAATCGGCGTCCTACAGTACGGAGAGGGAGTGTCATCAAGAGGATTGCGGTAGCTGTTCCAGATTCGTGATTTATCTAGTGAGTGGTGTATGTCCGGTTAAACTCCGTGCACAGCACATGGGGACAAGATACGACATAATCAATACTTATGCACACCCATATCGTTAAGCCCCGGCCGCTTGCGGGAGTTTCACTAATATAAGCATTGTGCACAAAATATGTGCACCGCGCTCATAAATATTCCAACACCTCCCGCTGCTTCATGAAACGGCGGGAAGCGCGTTCCCTATTCGATCCAGCAACTCGTTCCGCCCTGTAGAACCAAGTGCAGACGTCACAACAATTGGTAATTCCATTCCATGGGCAGTCAGATCCTTTCGCACCCTCTGGATGCTCTTGGTAATCCCATTTCCCGACAACTTATCTGCTTTCGTGAGCACCAAAAGACTCTGCACGTGATTTTCGCATAAAAGCAACATAATCTCCTTGTCCAGACTTGTAGGTGGATGCCGACTGTCTACAAGGTGAAGCACAAGGCTTAATGTAGTCCGACCGGTCAGGTAAGCGCCAATCCTCCTTGCCCATTGAGCCCTTTTCTTTTTACTGACCTTTGCGTAACCATACCCTGGAATATCAACAAAGTATACTCCTTCATTGACACAATAGAAGTTAAATGTCTGTGTCTTGCCCGGCTTTGCACTGATTCGTGCAAGTGCATTTCTTCGAGCCAACATATTAAGTAGTGCGCTCTTACCCACATTGGAGCGTCCGACAAAGGCGATTTCCGGAAATTCTTCATTCGGTAGCTGATCCATGCTTTCCGCACTCTTCATAAAGCGGATGCTTCGAATATTCATCGGACTGTCAGAACTCAAACTCCCGCACTCTGAACGGCTTGGCCTATATGCGCGGGATTACGAACCACGTAGGCTCCTGCATCTTCCAGTGCTGTAAACTTATCCTCTGCGGTGCCCTTCCCCCCCGCAATAATGGCTCCTGCATGACCCATACGACGTCCTGGTGGCGCCGTTGCTCCGGCAATAAAGGCAATGACCGGCTTGGTCATGCGAGCTTTGATGTATGCAGCTGCATCCTCTTCGTCTGTCCCCCCGATTTCTCCGATGAGAACAACTGCGGCGGTTTCCGGGTCTTTCTCGAAAAGCTGTAGCGCATCTGTAAACCGAGTACCAATCACCGGATCCCCTCCTATCCCTACCGCCGTGGTTTGGCCATAACCCTGGCGTGTAAGCTGGTCAACTGCTTCATATGTCAGTGTGCCCGAGCGGGAAATGACCCCCACAGGGCCTTCGGCAAAGATCATGGCTGGCATAATGCCGACCTTGGCCTGACCGGGTGTTAGGGCACCTGGACAGTTGGGGCCAACCAAACGGGTCCCTTTGGACTCCACATAGTGGTAGGCCTCTACCATATCCTGCACAGGTATACCCTCAGTGATGCATATTATCAATCCTATCCCGGCCCCTGCTGCTTCCATTATGGCATCTTTGGCAAAAGCCGGTGGGACAAAAATGACCGAGGTATTCGCACCCTCACATTCCACGGCTTCAGCAACCGTATCGAACACCGGACGGTCAAGATGTCGTCGGCCTCCCTTACCTGGTGTAACTCCACCAATCACCGTGGTACCAAATTCGATCATCTGTTCCGCATGAAATGACCCCTCTTTGCCCGTGAACCCCTGTACCACGAGCCTTGTATTTCTGTCAATCAGTATGCTCATCAACCTGTTGCTTGACTAGTTTATTTGTCTATTGTACCAACTAATTACTGTACTTGGTACGTATTTCCTATCGATTCCATCATTGCCTTTCCTATACCGAGGAGCTTATGCTCGCTGAACGGCGGTCCTAAAAGCTGCACACCAACAGGAAGTTCCTCAGATGTTTTTCCCACAGGAACGGACAAACCGGGCACACCTGCTAGATTCGCGGTCACCGTATATACATCGCTTAAGTACATCTGCAGTGGATCCTGACCCCATTCGCCAATACGCGCCCCTGCCGAGGGGGTAACAGGGGTCAAGAGTATGTCTACACGCTCCCATGCTTCATCAAAATCCTGCCGGATCAACGAACGGACGCGCTGCCCCTTGCCGTAGTAGGCATCGTAGTACCCTGCAGAAAGTACATAAGTGCCAAGCATAATCCGCCTTTTCACCTCAAACCCAAATCCGCGACTCCGTGTTCTGGTGTACATGCTATCAATAGAAGTACCTTTGCCCTCCAATCGCAGTCCATATTTCACACCATCGTAGCGAGATAGATTACTGGATGCTTCTGCTGCTGCAAGGATGTAGTAGGCCGCCACACCATAAGCAGTATGAGGCATGGACATCGGCACAAGTTTCGCTCCCATAGACTCCAGGTTTTTGGCTGTCCTTTCAATGATCTGTCGCACTTCGCTGTTAAGCCCTTGATCATAGTACTCCCTAGGTAGCCCAATGCGCAGACCGAAAATAGACCCTTCTTCCAGGCCACGCTTGTGATCGACAGCGTGATCTACACAAGTTGCGTCGTTGGAGTCCGTTCCGGCCATCTGTGACAGGATAAGCGAAGCCACCTCTGCATTGCGGGCAAGTGGTCCGACACAGTCAAACGAAGATGCATACGCAATCAGACCATAGCGACTCACCAATCCATATGTTGGTTTAAGTCCAAGGATACCACAAAAAGCTGCCGGTTGACGTACAGATCCACCTGTATCGGTGCCAAGTGCAGCATGACACATGCCCGCTGCGACTGCGGCTGCAGATCCCCCGGATGAGCCTCCGGGGACATATTCTCCATTCCAGGGATTTAGCGTGGGCCCCTCTGCAGAGGACTCAGTCGTTGAGCCCATGGCGAACTCGTCGCAATTGGTCCGCCCAATGAGTAAGGCACCTGCTGCACGCAGGCGCTTTACCGAGGTAGCCTCAAACGGTGGACAATACCCTTGGAGTATTCTTGATGCACACGTAACCGGCCAGTCCAATGTACTCAATACATTTTTAACACCAAGCACCAGTCCAGCCAATGGCAACTCCGAACCCTGAGCCAGTGCGTCATCAATAGCCTCCGCCGAACGATGTACGGACGCAGCATCCACGTATGTGAACGCGTTAAGTGCTGGATTTTTTGCCCGAATCACGTCCAGAGCCAGTTGTGCAACCTCTGTGCAACTCGTCTGCCTCTCAAACAAAGCACGCCTGCAATCAGCAAACAACGGCAAAGCCATCAGCGTTCAGTGACCGTGCCTGGGCCAAAGAGGGCTATTGGGAGGGAGGCGTAGGGTTGGTCGACTGCGACGTCCCCTGAGATGGCGGTTGTGACGCATAGTTCTGTCCCTGTTGTGATGCAGGGGGGCGATATGCGGGTGGGCGGTCTTCCAACGTGAGCTCACGGCTGATTTCACTCGTGGCAGACCTGAATTCCCGAATGCCTTTGCCGAGACCACGCGCGACCTCCGGTATACGCTTGGCTCCAAATATTAGTAGAACTAGGAGCAGTATTACTGCTATTTCCCATGATCCAAGTCCAAATAACAGTATCATTTCACTCTCAGGTATTAAGTTGACACCACGACGACCAAGCTGTACATTTACGCTTCCCTTGGGTTCCCCTAGACTTCGATCCAGCCGAAATACGGGGCAAAACTAAAAGATAGGTGCGCAAAACATAGCAAGATGTCATGCACGAATGCTAACTCTCGCCTGTAAAGAGAATGTACGACCAAGAGAAATAAGAATAAATCCCACAATATTCATCTCAATTCAATTTTTCTAGATAGCCTGACCAATCCAAAGCTTTCGTGTCCATTGTACGTTCCATAAAAAAGGGCCTATTGCCCTTTTTTTGCGGATTTTGACCGAATAGGGACTTGTTTCTACTGTGGATCACATGCGTAAGCGACCTTTCAAAGTCATCTAAAAAGTTCACCTTGGAGGTGAGATCATGGCAAAGTCTACGGAGACTCTTTTTGTGCTTCCCTACAACCAGTCGGTTCGGATCAAGGCGGCCTGCAACAACCACACGACATCTGATGCGGGGGCATTGTTGATACGGTCGGTGATCGCGCGAACGGGGCTCATTGAATTTCTGACCGAGCGGCTGTACGATCCCCGGAAACAGTATCGTATACGGTATAGTCAGGCGCAGTTACTTTTGCAGTGGCTGCTACAGTTGATTCAGGGATGGAGTGCCCTATGGACAGAGCAGTTGAACGCCGATGCAGCATTTGGCACGTCCACCAGCATCAAACGGGGTGCGGTCGAAGCGGGTCGTATGTTGGCCTCGCAGCCGACCATATCCCGTCTGTTGGGGCTGCTCAGCAAAGAGGACAGTCCGTCGCACTTGGAGGCGGCGGTTCAAAAGTTGGCGATTGAGCATATGCTGGTTCGCAACGGTGGCCGGCGCCGTGATGAAGTGGTCATTGATGTGGACGCTGTGCTGGTGGATGCGCATGGCAAGCAACTTAGCAATGCATATCATGGGCACTATAAGCGTACGGTTTTCTTGCCGCTGATTGCTTCATGCGGGGAGACCGGGGATGTACTCGGGGCGCAGTTGCGTCCAGGTAACCGGCGCGAAGTCACCGACTGCGAAGACTTCATGGTTTCCGTGGCCGATGGCGTGCGCCAGCACGCCGCTGACCGCGTCATTATTCGTTTGGATGCAGGGTTCAATAGTGGGGTTGTATTTACACGGCTGGAGGCAGAAGGTCTTCACTACGTGATGCGTTTGCGCAAGAACAAGGTGTTGGAGGCGTTGGCTGCCCCGTACGTTGAGGATTGCTCGTATGAGACGAAGACGTACGTTGAACTCGAGTATGGTGCGCAGTCCTGGGGGAAGACCCGTCGCGTGATCCTGGTGGTAAAACCGCGTCCGGGGGAGTTATTCAATGAGTTCTACTTTTTGGTCACCAATCTTGACGCGGATACGCATTCGGGGGAGGTTCTGGCTGCCCTGTACGGTCGGCGCGGGAAGGCGGAGATGCACCAGGGCGAGATCAAAGCGATCTGTACCCTGTCGTTTTCGTCATCGCCACGCGCCAAGTCGCATTACTGCAACGTACCGATTGAGCGTGAGAATATTGCCGAGACCGATGAGGATGCTGAGGTTCAGGCGGAGAATGCCGTGCGTCTTCAGGTCTACATGTTGGTCTACCAGCTTCTTCACATCGGTCGATGCCTCTTGCATAGCCCGCCCCCACCGGTGGGGTCCGAACCCGATGAGATGGCACCGTTGGCCGAGGGACAGCACGACACGTGTCCGCGGTCTTCTGGAACAGAAGCTGCGTTGGACGAATCAACCGATGCGTTCTCGGAGACGGCGATGGAGGCGGACGGCAGTTCTGCAACAGACACGGATTCGTCCTCATCGGAACTCCCTCACATGCACCTTTGCACTTTCAGACTGCAAATGCTGAAGGTTGATGCAACCCTGGCACGTCATGCCCGCTATGTCACATTCTATATCGCCCTGTTCGCGGTGCAGGCATGGAAGCGTTTCTGGAAACCCCTTCGGCAATTACACTGGCAATCTGTGCCTGACCTCTAAACCCGTGCACCTCATCTGAGGTGTCCCACGGAAATGGTGGAGAACAACATCACACATCGCATGGGACTGGACTGCACTTGCGACATGTGCACCCTTGGCCTTTCCCCAAACCAAGCTGAAAAACAGGCAGCAATGCTACATTTGACGCTTGGTCGCTAAGGCTAGTGCTTACTTTTCATCCCGCACTGGAAATCCTGACGCACCCCCCAACCAAATTCACACTTTGTAGCCTGTATCCAAATCGTGATGAATAAAATGGGACTTCCCGAGACGCTTCGGTCTTCCCCATATTGCCGGAAGGTCAACACACACATTACCCGTTTCGAGGCCTGCTCGGTGCTCACTGCACGTTCCGACCCGCATGGTCGCTAAGCTACTCGCGTAGCTCGTTAAACCTCAGTTCTTCATATCATTTCGTTACCTCCATAATGCGCTAAGGCCGCTACCAACCGGAGCGACAGGTGTTGGGCGGGGTTCGCACCCGCCACAGAAAAGCGCCTTTCCACGGCGCACGGCAAAGATGGGCAAGGCTGCAACAGGGCGTAATCAAGCCAAAACCCGTGGAAACAGGCGTGATACGCCCTTTTCATTGGAGCGAGAACAAGAGACAAAGGCTCATCATTGGTTTTGCCAAACTCACTAACTGATCTCACATGAATATTATGGGTCTAACTCATGGATCGCCATACTCCTATTGTAACTCTGACGACAGATTTTGGCACTCGCGAAGGTTATGTTGGTGCCATGAAGGGCATGATGCTCGGCATCAACCCGAATTTGACGCTGGTTGATATTACCCATGAAGTTCAAGGCTTTGATGTAATGGCGGCGGCATTTGTGATGCAGCAGTCCCTACAATA